>ENA-ORXT01000439-ORXT01000439.1-marine-metagenome-genome-assembly--contig:-NODE-439-length-66165-cov-8.677597_pt1 | contig 66165 bp, 60 predicted proteins | sample MGYA00237868_ERZ511482 | MGnify/ENA metagenome assembly ERZ511482 | reverse complement strand
TCACGTTAAAGTTACGGCATTTAACCTGTTTTAACAGGTTTCCCATAGCAGACGCAGAATTCATTCTGCGGGCCACTCTTATCTGCCGCTAGCTTTACAGCTATGTCTTTTCCATCAAACCATGTCTTTTGAGGGTTTCTATCAACAAGTAACTTGTCACCTTCATATATTTTCTCACTCACAAGAGTTGGCTTACAAACAGTCATAACACCTTCAAACTCACCAGACCAGATGTAGTGATTTCCCTTATTGGAGTAGAATTCGAGCCGCCAAGACAGACCATTAAACCACTTTCCTTCAGCAACATCAACTAGCCACTGAATGACTCGTAAAATTCTCGTTTTGCCAACACCTGATGCGCCGACAAGCAGTGTCAAACTATCAAACTCAGTTTTCTCAAGGGTCCAACCAGTTGATGTATCTTTAAGTTCTATTAACAAAATTTTCATGATTTGTCCCTAGCGGCCACTAGCCTCTCTCATCACATCAATCGGAGCTGGTTGCCCCGTCCATAACTCGAACGCAATCGCGCCCTGCCAGACCAACATCCCCAGCCCGTTGATCGTCTGTGCGCCGTCGGCTTTGGCCTTTGCCAACAGACGCGTTTCCGCTGGACTGTAGATCAGATCGTAAACCACCTGATCCGTGCGAAACGCAACAGACTCATTCCACGGTAGGCCATCTACATGGGGGCTCATGCCCAGCGACGTGCTGTTGACTATGATATCACTTTGGACGGCAATCTTGGCTATGTCATCTGGCATGGAACCAGACGCAAAAAGACAATTTGCAAAGAAGGGCGTCATATCCGCAGCAATTTGTTTGGCTCGCGCTTGGGTACGATTGAGGAGAGTCACGGTGGCGCAGCCAGCCTCGGCCAACCCGTATGCAACCGCCCGTGCGGATCCGCCTGCGCCGAGCAGCAAGACGCGTTTGCCATTCAGCGTCACGCCGTGATCAAGCAGATCGCGCACAAAGCCGGGTGCGTCGGTGTTGTCGCCGTTTAGCGTGCCGTCATCGCCGACAGAAATCGTGTTGACAGCGCCGATGGCCCGTGCCGCTTGCGTCAGCGAATCCAAGTGGGGCATCACAGCTTGCTTGTGTGGCACGGTCACGTTTGCTCCCTTCATGCCCAACGCGCGCACGCCGCACACCGCTTCGCCAATCCGCGTGGATGGTTCGGTGGGCACCGGGAGCGGCACGTAGCGCCAGTCCAACCCTATTTTTGCGAAGGCTGCGTTGTGCATGGGCGGGCTAACACTATGGCTGACCGGATAGCCTATTAACCCAACAAGGTGGGTTTTGCCGCTAAGTTCCACTTCTCTCTCCCTACTTCTGCATCATTAATGCTTAATTTTCGGATTATTTATTAAGTGCGGAGAAAATGTCGAAAGGTACATGCAGCTAGGGCAAATAGTATGAGTATAACTCGTGTGCATCGCTCTGGTTTGCAATTTCAAAGACGCTCGCTCTCACGGAGACCAGTGCAACACACATTTTCTCACGGGATAAATGGGACTAGCGTGCGCGCTGATGAGACTAGCGTGCGTCGCATTGACCAAAGCTTGCCCCGAATGCCCGAGATTTCTTGGTCAAAGCGGCGCACGTGGGTTGTACCCGGTTGCATGTAACCTAAGATGCTTTCTCCGCTATAAAAAATGACACGGATTATCCGTATTTTTACGCTTGACGATGCACTACCTTTATTCTTCAACGCTCAACTTTGCGCCCAGCACCTGCAATGTCGTCTCGAAGCCGGGGAAGCTGTCTGCCGTTACCTCGGCTCCATAAACGGTTGTGGGGCCATCCGCCACGAGACCGGCAACGGTGAGCGCCATAGCCAAGCGATGGTCGCCGTGCGAATCGACCGGCGCGCCACGCAGCGTTGTTGGGCCATCGACAATAAATCCATCATCGGTGGCGTCGATCTGCGCGCCCATTTTGCGCAACTCGCTGACAGTGGTCGCAATACGGTCCGTCTCTTTGACGCGCAGCTCACCCGCATCGCGCACAACGGTTGTGCCTTGTGCTTGCGTCGCAGCCACGGCCAAAATCGGCAACTCGTCGATCATGGTAACAATATTTTCGCCGCCAAACGAAGCAGCCTGTAACCCAATAAAGGTAACGTCCAGATCGGCCACAGGCTCGCCCGCATCGAGCCGTTCGTTTTTGAGTTCGATATTGGCACCCATTTCAAGCAGCGCATTCACAACGCCGATGCGTGTGGGGTTGACGCCAACGCCCGCAATGATCACGCGGCTGTTGGGGATGATCGACGCGGCGACGAGCAAAAACGCAGCGGAGGAGATATCCCCCGGCACGGTGATGGTAAGTGGGTCGAGCGGCATCTTAGGCTGCTCGCTGTGAATCGCGTTGCCCGATGCGGAGACCGGCGCGCCCATGCTGGACAACATACGCTCGGTATGATCGCGCGTGGGGCCAGGTTGATGCACAACGGTCAGGCCAGGCGCATAAAGACCGGCCAGCAGCACGCAACTTTTAACTTGCGCGCTCGCCATCGGCATCTGGTATTCGATCCCGCGCAACCGGCTGGGGCTGATGCTCAACGGCGCGTAGCCACCATTTTGCCGCCCCGTAATCGCTGCCCCCATCTGGCGCAGCGGCGTAACGACGCGGTTCATTGGTCGGCCACGGATCTGCTCGGTACCGGTGACAAAGCTGGTAAACGATTGCCCAGCCAGCAGCCCAGTTAACAGACGAATCGTCGTGCCAGAATTACCGCAATCCAAAAAGGTATTCGGTTCTTGCAAACCGTTTATGCCTCGCCCGTGAACGGTTAGTTCGGTAGGCGAATGCACATCGATTTGAACGCCCAATCCGCGCATCACGTGGACGGTTGAGCGACAGTCACCGCCATCCAAAAAGTTCTTGATGTGGCTTTCACCTTCGGCGATACTCGCAAACATAACGGCCCGATGGCTAATCGATTTATCGCCCGGAACGCGACATTGTCCAGTGAGTGGGTTGCTGCCTGATGTTGTAATTTGGGTCATAGGAATGGTTAAAAGGTTGCAGGGTTTAGAAGTCGCAGGATTGAATGGTTGCAGGATTGCATAACTTTACTACTTTTCAACCCTGCAACCCTTATTTACTTTCGCCAATTGGATCGCAGCGTTTTTGATTCAGTTAACTTTATGCGTAAACTTGGCTCATTTTCGCTTGAAATTAGATCGCGCAAGATGTCGATCTGTTGCGTAAAGCTATCGATCTGGTCGAGCACGGCGGTACGATTTGTTGATAATATATCTAGAAACATTTGGGTATCGCTGGCAGCAACGCGGCTGGTATCGCGGAAGCCGCCCGCAGCCAAATTCCAAACCATCGGGTGCTCGCTGCCAACTTCTGCGACAGCATGTGTCAGGGCAGATGCAAGCAAGAATGGCAGGTGGCTAATGCTGGCAACGAGTCGATCATGTTCGGCGGGCGGCAGAACAACTGGGCGAGCGTGAACGGCTTCGACTAGCTCGGTCGCCAGATCGATTGTCTCTTGGCTGGTCCGTTCAAGCGGCGTGAGAACCCACGTGGCCCCCGTGTACAAATCCGGTTGCGCTGCGCCAAAGCCCGAAGTCTCTTTGCCCGTCATTGGGTGGCCGCCGATTGGCTCTAGCCCTTGCGGGAGATTTTGCATAGCGATGCAAATTTCGCTTTTGGTGCTACCCATATCCATCACAACTGTACCAGGCCACAAAAAGGGCGTCAGCTCTTGCAAAATTGTGATGATGGCGCGTACGGGTGTGGCTAAAATTACAATGTCCGCACCCAGAACGCCCGTATGCAAATCATCGGTTGCCAGATCAACCGCTTGGGAGAAAAATGCGTCGAGCAGCACATCGGTGCGTCGCGCCACGCCACGCACTTCGCGGCAAAGTCCCTTCTGTGCCAGATCCATGCAGAGGCTGGCCCCCATCAAGCCTAAGCCAACCACGGCGACGCGGCACTCGGAAAGTTGCTTGCCCACGAATTATATCTCCCGCCCAACCGCGCTGGCAACTTGCTTTAATTCGCGCATTACCTGCTCGAACTGCTTAAAATTGAGACTTTGTGATCCATTAATTAACGCGCGTTCTGGATCCGGGTGCACATCTAGCATCAACGCGCTGGCCCCGGCGGCTACGGCAGCTTTGGCAATTGGCGGTACAAGCGTCGCCCGACCGGCCCCGCGCGACGGATCGGCCATCACGGGCAGGTGCGTCATCTCTTGCAGCAGCGGGATCGCGTTGACGTCAAAGGTGTAGCGCGTCGCGATTTCGTATGTGCTAATGCCGCGTTCGCACAGGATAACGTTTTTGTTACCCCCTACTAGAACATGTTCGGCAGCGAGCAGCACTTCTTCGATTGTGCTATTTACACCCCGCTTAAGCAGCACAGGTTTAGATTGATTTCCCACGGCTTTGAGCAGCGGATAGTTTTGATTGTTGCGTGCGCCAACTTGCAGAATGTCGACATAGGATGAGAGCAGGTCGAGTTCGGCCACGCTCATCACTTCGGCAATAATGGCAAGCCCAGTCTGCTCGCGCGCTTCGGCCAGATATTTGAGCGCGTCCTCGCCTAAACCTTCAAATGCATATGGGCTGCGGCGCGGGGTAAATGGGCTGCCGCGCAGCAGCGTTGCGCCCGCGCTTTTCACGGCGTGGGCCGTTTCGATGATCTGTTCGCGGCTTTCGATGGTCGATGGTCCAGCACAGACGATTATCTTATTGCCACCAATTTCTATCGACGCAGCGACATCTTTACGCGATTTTTTACCCGAAGCTAATGAAGCAGCGCTAGTTGGGATCGAAATAATCGTGTCGCCATCTGCGAAATCGCGGCTCGCTAGCTGATAAGGAGACATGACGCGCATGATCTTGTCGACACCGTCTAAAATTTCGAAAGAACGGTAATCTAGCTTGTACTCATCGGCACCGATTAGCCCAATAATAGTGCGAGCCTCGCCGCGGCTTAAATGCACGCGATGACCAAGCTCTCCAACCCGGCGTACAACAGATTCGATTGCGGCAGGTTCTACGCCACGTTTCATGACAATGATCATGGTAGGTTCCTTTGTTAGGGACTAAGGAATGGGGACTTGGGATTGGGGGAAAGTGAGGATTTGAGGGTGAATCGTTTACGAGATCTGATGCCCAGCACCCTTTCATTTTCTGAATCCCTAATCCCCGTTCCCTGATCCCTAGTCCCCATTTCCCAGCCTAAATTTGAAATGATGCAGCTTGTGCGGTCAGCTCTTCTTTTTGCGGTGGTTCGGCGGCCGGGTAGCTGCCCAGCAGTTTGACAAACGCGGCTTTGCCCATCAGTTCGATGAGCGCCTGCGAGGCCGCGGGGTCTTGATAGTGTCTATCAAAGTCGAGATAGAACATATATTGCCAAAGGCGATCGCGGCGTGGCCGGCTTTCGATTTTGGTCAGGTTGATCTCGCGGCTAGCGAAAAGGCCAAGCGCTTCGTGCAGCGCGCCAGGAGCTTCGGGCATGGCGAAGATAATCGACGTTTTCCAGCGGTCCGACTGTTCGGCTTCGTGTCCCTGTTTGCCGACAATAAAAAAGCGCGTGAAATTATACTTAAAATCTTCGATACCGCGTTCCAAAATTTCTAGCCCATAATGCTCGGCAGTTAACGAGTTGCCCACGATAGCGACGCCCTTTTCGGGTGCTGCGACTAGATCTTTGGCGGCCCCGGCAGAGTCGTACCAAGGCTGTGCAACATATTCGCGACGGTTGAGAAATTTTTCGGTTTGCGCTAATGATTGCGGGTGTGCGCGAACAATTTTAATTGGGGCGCTCTCTCCAGGTATCCGCATCAAGCAGTAACTAACCCGCAGCAATTCCTCGGCGTGAATGCGCAGATCGTGCTCAAGCAGGAGATCATAGGCTTTGATGATGCTGCCCGCTGTTGAGTTTTCGACTGGCACTGCGCAGTAGTCGGCGCGCCCGCTTTCGACTGCCTCGAAGATGTGCTCAAATGTGCGACACGCTATCGCCTCGACATTCTCTTGACCAAAGCGCTGATGTGCAGTTTCTTGGGAAAAGGCTCCGTGTTCGCCTTGAAATGCAACTCTAATCATAATCAATCCTTCAAATAATTGGCTGGTCTACCGTCCTAAGTTTGTTCGGGTGTTTATTCTTTCCAGCGGTCCATCCACGAGTTAATCCAGCCCTCGATGGCGGCGGCATCTTCTGCGGAGATTTCTAACGGTTTGTCGGGCCGCAATCGTTTGGCCTCGCCCTGATAAACATGTTTGATTTCGCTTTGTGCAAGCGCTGTGTTCCAGTGGATCAAAATACGGATGCAGCGCGGTAAGCCATCGGCAATATCAATTTCGGTTGCACCCAGCAACGGCACATGAATCCACCCAAGCTGCCTTGCAGCCAACGCGGGATAGGCGGATGTCAGGTCGGGCGTTGTGGTGATAAACATGCTGGCAACATCTTCGGGAGTAATGTCATTTAGACAAACAATGGTCGCCAGCAGTTGCCGCGTGGCGTTTAATATATTTTCGCGGGTGTCGCTTGGTACAGTTGTTGCCCCTCGAATTCCTCGACAAACCATAGTTGCCTCCTGATAAATTCTATTTTTAGATTAAATTTGGTGACATAAAAAAAGAGCGGGAATTTATAATTCCACGCCCTTATTGATTGTTTAGTTGAATATCTGGTTCTTAGCCAGTCGATACAATCTTCTGTGCGCGAGATGCCGAAAAGTAGCTAAAATAGAAGCCACTAAAGTAAAAGAAATATTCGTATCGGAAAGATAGAAAAAGCGCACAACGTTTCATGGGAATAATTTACTTCTTACTTCAAGCTATAACTGTTCTATAAATAATGTTCTACAAGCGTAGTAAAGATGATACAGGAGTTCAAGATAAAATATCACAATCAATATTTAATGTCAAAATGTGATCGAATATTTTGTCTTGAAGAGATTATGCACCCATAGTTATCAGTTATCAAACGAAAGTTATCAAGATAAACTTTTACAATACAATATCGCTTGAAGAATATCAAGGCCAAAACAACTCGACAAAATATAATAAAAAATTATAGGAAAATGAGGAAGTAAATTGGTAGAAAAAATAGTTTAGATGAGCCAAGCGAAAAACGTAGAAGAGCCTTCGTTATTTCTTATTGTATGCGGTGCTGTTTGCAGCAATCTTTGGGGCTACGCTGGGGTTCCTCATCCTCAATCTGCAAATTGTAATCGCCGCCATCAAATCACCAATGCTCATTGTGGGGACAATGGTTATTTGTTTGCCCGCCTTGTTTACCTTCAACGTTTTGCTAGGGTCGAAGCTATGCTTGAGGCAGACAGCCGCTATCTTGTCGATGGCAACGTATATTATAGCAATAGTCCTGATTTCGCTGGCTCCGATTATGCTATTTTTCATCGTGTCAACGAATAGCAAAAATTTCGTGCTGCTGCTAACTGTCATCACGTTTGGCATTGCCGGGCTGTTTGGCGTCAAAATGTTGTGGAGCGGCATGAATTATCTAACGGAGCGATCCGGCTACCAACCTAATCGCCAAATTGTGCGTACTTGGACACTTATTTACATTTTTGTTGGTACGCAACTGGCGTGGATCTTGCGCCTCTTTATCGGTAGCGCAGGCGAGTTAATTATTTTCAGACAAATCGAAGAAAATTTTTATCAAGCCGTTTTCCAAGTTATCGTTAATTTGCTAACGGGTGGATAGTCTAACTTTCATGGGATCCACCTGTACGCGGTGTAAAGACAGCGCGACGGGGCCTGTTAGTTGGTTCGGGCATGCGTTGCGGATCCCCAGCCTGCGGGCGTTGTTCTACACGCGGATCTCCAAATCGATCATCTGGCCGTTGGGGTAAATTCGGCGCAACAGGTGATCCGTTGGCTGGGTCTGTGCCCATAGCATAGCCCGCAGCCTGGTTTGGATCATACCCCGCTGGGGGAGCAGGTGCGGCACTACGGCTTGTAAGCAGTTTTGAATTCGCAGCGCGCTCGATCCCATAAAAAAATAGCCCAAGCGGGGCGCACAGGATCATGCCGAGCACAAAGCCCCACAAACTTAAGGCAAGAACCCCCATCACTTGCGCCTGTAATTGGCCCGGAAAATCACGGGCAAACCCATCGGCTACAAAAAGTCCCGAAACACCCTGATTGACGATACCAAGATAGCTATCAATGCCCACCATCTGCCAGCCACTGCCAACTCGCCCATCTGCAAAGAGGCCGGCCATTAACAATCCCAACAGCGATGGAATAACGCTAATATGGAGCACGCCGGTCGCATCATCCAAACGTAGAGTGTGATCCGCAATAAACATGACCAGCGGGATGGTCACACCCACAAAAAGTCCGCAGAAGAAGGCAAAGCCCGGCGCAATGAATGGACCAAGCGCCATGCTCGCGACTGCGCCTGCGGCCAATCCGCGCGCGCCCAACATTGGATCCGTGCGTCCGGTGACGAACCATGCGTAGAGCAGCGGAGCCAGCGCCGCGCCGCCTGCACACAAGAGCAGGTTTACGCTACCGCGCATCAAACCGAGTTCGCTCAGCCTCACAACTTGCAGCGGGTTTGACCACTGCCAGCCCATCGATCCAACGAGGACGAAAATGGCCCCAACGGTTGCCAGCAGCGGCAGCTGAACGGGCGGCAGTTGCGCTGCGGCTGCGGTTTGACGCGGAAGGCGCGGCACCCAAACTATCAGTGCGGCCAAGGCAAAAGCGCCAGCCAGCAGATGAACCGTCCCAGCACCGGCGAAATCAACAAAACCGTGGCCAAGCGCAACGTTACGCCCGAGCGCACTCAGCCAGCCGCCCCCCTGCACCCAGTTTCCGGCAAGCGGATAGAGGATTCCGCCGATGAGTAGCGCCAGCAGCAGCGTGACTAAAGCGGGCGCGCGGCCGCGCAGTGCCACAATGGGCAGGGCAGCGGCAGTCATGGCCCACGGCAAATGCGCCAAAAAGAGTGCGTAGGCGAGTGGCGTAATCTCCACACCAGACAGAAACCACCCAGTCAACCCCGCCATGCCCCAGCCGCTGCCCCAATCGGTGGCAAAGGGGCTCCACTCCCAAACGAGGCCCTGCAATTCGGGCAGCGTGTGGACCAATCCAATGCCGCCAAAATGCAGTCCAAACCCAATAGACCAGTAGGCAAATCCAGTCAGGCCAATGGCGGCTAACCCGCCGATAGCTGCATCCCACGCGCGTTCAGCACGTAGGCCCGACACGGAAACCAACACAAAGCCAGCCGGAACCAGTAGTGACAGCGCAGCCATGATGAGATACCAGTAGCTTGGCAAAAGCAGCGGTGCCCCATTTGCGCCCTGTGCAAAAACGGTGGATTGTGGATCAGTTGTCTGTTGCAGCAAATCCGCGGCGAGCAGTGAAGGGGTTGATGCAACAAGCAGGAATAAAACTGCATAGCCTGCTGCAATTGATTTTTTAATTCTACAAAACCAGTTTGAAATTGGGTTCATATAATTTATGATAAATAGGTTTATGATAGACGATATTGATTGGGTTTTCTTTTCTAAGACGACCGTATCATAACAAAAATGTGTCGCATAACAAATATGAATCATGGACCGATAACGACCATCACGGGACTTTCACGTTCCAAGCCACTCATCCGCCGACTGTGCTTGTCCTCAAATGTTTGAATTGGGGATATCCGTCGATAATGAAACGAATGTGCCATAACAGGCATCATTTGTCCGTGACCCGACGGGGTTGCCCCTAATAGTTTCGGCTAAGCCCACGGGTCACGGACCCGTTGGGAGCAAGGGATTTTTTCTTAACTTAACACCATTGCTTCCAACACAATATACATATTTTCTACGCAGTTATAGAAATGGTACACTCAACGCCTTATGAAACGCGTTCCTTTTTTTGCATGGATGGTGCTTATTGTGGCGGTTGTGGCGTACGTATTGACGGCTGCGCCCAGCATATATGGCATCCACTCGGATACATTAGAATTTCAGGTGATCGGGCCGACTTTTGGCATTGCGCATCCGACGGGCTACCCGCTCTATTCGATTCTAGGTGGGGTGTGGAGCCGCGTGCTTTTTCCGGTGGGCAACTGGGCGTGGCGCATGAATCTGTTCAGCGCGTTGACTGGTGGGTTGACGGTTTTTGTGCTCTTTTTGGTTTGTGAAAAGCTCATAAGCGGTGCAGGATTTTTCCCGCGAAGACGCAAAGACGCTAGGCTTCGACCAAGCTCAGCCGAACAGAAATACGAAGAAAAACAGCAATATTTAGGCAGAGGCGTTTCTACAACTATTGCGCTGACAATTGCGTTGAGCGTGGCGTTGCTCTTTGGGATGGGTACGATCTGGTGGAGCCAGACGACGATTGCCGAGGTCTATTCGCTGCATGCGCTCTTTATGGTGACGATCCTTTATGTGGCGGTTTGCATCCCCTTTAATAAAGATGATACTCCATCGCTCGGCTGGCTTTTCTTCCTCGTTGGACTTTCATTGGCGCACCACCGCACAAGCGTTTTGATTCTGCCCGGGATCGCCATTTATCTGCTGTTGACGGTGCCCGATATTTGGAAGCCAAGCCCACAGTGGGTCGGGTGGCTCGCCGCTTTATTGGTGCCGCTGCTGCTTTATGGCTACATTCCGATTCGTGCCGCAATGGGCGCAACGGATCTAAGTGGGCTGTACGTCAATAGCTGGGCTGGATTCTGGGATCACGTGTTGGCGCGCGGTTTCAACGCATTTTTTGCGGATAACGAACTCGCAATCCAGCGTTCGTTTGCGGATTGGGTTGCGCTTGTTCAGGGGCAGATTGGGTGGACAGGAATCTTGCTTGCGGTTATTGGCAGCGGCCAAGTTTTTATACGAAACATCGGACCGAAGAATGATGTGGCTCCGCACGAAGAGCAACGGGCGGCATGGCTCTTGGTTTTGATCACGCTGATCGCTAACCTGATCTTTGTGCTGAAGTACCGTGTGGGTGATATCGAGGTGTTTCTGCTGCCCGTTCTGCTCTGCGCTGCAATTTTGGCTGGCGGCGGCATTGCGCTCATCGCCAGAATTGGCGCGAGGGTGGATCGGCGCGCCAGCGTATGGATCGCACGTGCTGCGTTGCTCCTGTTGCTTCTCCCCAGATCCTATGCCGTGGCACAAAGCTGGGGCGATTTGACCCTTGGCCAAGCGTGGGCCGAGCATAATCAGGCGGTGGCAATCGCCAAAGTGAACTTTCTGCCAAATAGTCAGTTGATTGGGCTAGAGGGCGAGATTTCGGCGTTGACCTATATGCAGCGAGCGGAGGGATTGGCCCAAAACGCAACGGGCATTATTGCTAGGGGGGGAGACGAAAGCGCGCGCGTCGAGCGGATTCGGGCAGCCGTGGCGGCGGGGGAATCGGTTTACTTGACGCGCGAAGTGCCGGGCATTGGATCGACCTTTAGCTTTAGCGGCGAGGGACCGTTGATTCGAGTTTGGCCGCGCGGGTCGGCTCAAGTGGCCATGCCAGATTCGGCCCGTCAACTGAGCGATCCGCTTTTGATGGATGAGACATTGCGCGTTGACGGGATCGAAATTGTGTGGCTCGATCAGCCCGGCGAGGCGAGTCTGCGCATCACCTTTTATTGGACTCCGCTTGCGCCTATCACCGAACGGCTTAAGCTTTCGTTACGGCTGCGAGGCGAGGATGGCAAACCGATGCGCGGCACAGATGGCGCACCCATTGTCGAGGATCGCTTCCCCTTGCGCCAAGCGGCTTACACGGAAGAGTGGGTTGTGGGCGAACAAATCCGCGATGTGCATTACGTGACCGTTCCGACTGACGCCAATCTTGCAAATGGAATATTATGGGTCGTGCTCTACAGTGCGCAATCGGGTGCAGAGGTTGGTCGCCTAGTTATGCCGATTACGCCGTAGCAGCTGCATGATTGCAAAATTTTGGCTGGCGTGCAATAATTCAATCGTTTTTCAAAGATATCCCCGACACGAAATTATACGTTTTTAAGAGTACTATATTTTATGCATATAAAAAAATCAATTTACATTTTACTCAGCCTGCTCTGCTTTCTCTTGATTTTTAGCAGCACGGCTATCAGCAAACCGAACTCAACCATTGCAGGGCCAACTCAACTCGAACAGACAATTCTGCCAACTACCGTAACTATAGAAGAGTCAGTTTTTGAAGAGCCAGAAGAGATACCGCCGACGTCAACACCCTTTGTCCCAAGGAAAACTGCCACACGCACGTCCAGAGCAACATCGACTGTTCAGGCAACATCGACTGTTCAAGCAACATCAACTGCTCAAACGACATCGACCGTCCAAGCAACAGCTACAAGCACAAAAACCCATACCCCGTCGCCAAGCGCAACAGCAACATCTTTTTCAAATACACCTGTTGCGAATAGATCGATCTTGACCGCTCTCCCTTTGGCGACAGCAACGCACGAACGGTCCGAAGGAGCAAGCGCCAGCATCTACATCGATTCGCTCCAGCTTCGCAGCAGGCCAGCTGAATCGAGCAGCATCGTTGGCGGCGTAGTAAAGGGTCAAAGCTATCGCGTGCTCAACATTAGTGAGGACGGGATTTGGATCCGGCTAGCGGTGGATAACTTACCCGGTGGTTGGGGGTGGGTGCCAGCCCGCTATACCTCTGTCAAGGGTGACATTACGGGCATTGCGATCTCGAACAATTCGGAAGATGAATCGGATAGAGACGAGCGCGAGTTGTCGTCAAATCGCCGCACGCCGCTCCCCGGTGATGCGGTGGTCGATACAAATGGATCGCGGCTTCGGGTTCGCAGCGGGCCGAGTGGTGACACCGATATTATCGACCATGTTTACGATGGTGACGCGCACCGCGTGCTCGAACGCAGCAGCAACGGGCGCTGGATCCGCTTAGCGCTTGACGATCAGCCAGAAGGTGGTTGGGTCTCGATTAGCTATGTAAAACTAGGCAGCGGCGCGCCCTCCCCTGGTCAGGTAGCGGGGCCAACTGTCCAGCCTACCTCAACGGCCACTGTCCTAGCAACAAACACGTCCACAGTAGAGGTCGGACCGACCCTCACGTGGACAGCCGTTCCATATACGCCAGAGGCAGTCATCGGCGTTGCCATTGTGCGCACAACCGGCGGTTCGCGCCTACGCGTGCGCGAGGAGCCAAACACATCCGCGCTGATTCTTGGCTATGCGTACAGCGACCGCAGCTACAATGTGTTGCAAAAAAGCACCGACGGCAGTTGGGTCCAAATCAGCGTGCCCGATTTAACAGCCCCCGGATGGGTTTCGGTAGATTTTCTCGATATTTCGTTCAGATAGATGAAGCTAACTGCCGCGTCAATTCCACCCAAAAACAAAGAAGCTGAAGCAACACACCTCCCAATCGTGTTGCTTCAGCTCATCGCCCTCGTGCTATTGGCCCTTCATTTTATTGTTCGCTTTCTGCCCCCCACCCCAAATGCCATCCCCGAAGCTAGCGATGCCGAAGCCGCGTGGTGGGGATTTTGGCCCGCCACATATGTGCCGGTGTGGAGCATTATCGCAGCAGCAATCATTGTGGTTGGCAGCATCGAATTGTTGCGGTCATGGCTCAATACCAGCAGCCAGCCAACAACGTTCTCGCCAAAAATTTTCAATACCCTGCTTACGCTCCTACTTTTAACGGTAGCAATCTCCTTCTTTCTTTTCCCTATCGAACATACCCGCTGGGGCGACGCCTACATGCTCAACCTTGGCCTCGCTTGGCCCGATCCAGCCATGCGCATCACCCACTCGTGGCAAGCTCCGCTCGACGTCTTTCTGCACAGTCAAGTGTGGTTGTGGCTACACGAATCAAACGGGCAACAAAATGCCACCGCAACCTATCGACTACTCAGCCCTATCGCGGGGATTCTCTATCTGCTGGTCGTCGGCCTGATCAGCCGCGCAAAGTGGCTTGCCCCGTCATGGCTAACCATTGGTTTGCTCACCTCGCTTGGGTTGCTGCAACTCTTCTTTGGCTACATCGAAAATTATAGCTTCGCTGCGGTCGGTATTCTGCTCTATTTATGGTTGGCCCTGCACACGCTGCGCGGTCAATCTCCACTTTGGCTCACGGCAAGCGCGCTTGCCCTCACCAACGCCACCCACCCCAGCACGGCAGTACTGGGGCTAAGCCTACTTTACGTTGGTTGGCGGGTTATCAAAGAGGGAAAGATCGAGCCGAACCGCGCGGTGCTCAGCATCGTGAGCCCCATTGTGATTGTGGCTGCGTCGACCATTCTGCTGATGGAGTTGGGCGATCATGGGCTAGCCGCACTCGTCTCGACGGATCGACCCGGCGGCGGTGACGCGCGCTGGCTGGTTCCGCTCTTCGAAACCACCACCCGCTGGGAGCATTACACGTTGTTTAGCTGGCTGCACCTACGCGACTTTTTCAACGAGCAGATGTTGGTCGCACCCGTTGTGCTGCCGACGCTTCTCTCGCTCGCTATTGCGTGGGGGGTTAATCGCAAGTGGCTCAACCGCAACCAGCCGCACGTCGCGTTTCTGCTCGTCGCCTCGATCAGCTACCTGCTATTCACCTGGCTGTGGAACCCCGACTATGGCGGTCAACGCGATTGGGATCTCTTCAGCCTCGCCGCGATCCCCACGACATTGTTGCTGATCACATTGCTGCCCCAAGCCATCCCCGATCCGCGCAAATTGCTGGCTGGCGCGCTGCCGCTTATCGTGGTGCAGGCGCTCCACACCGCTGCATGGGTCTATCAGAACACCTTGCCGTGGGCGTGGCCAGGTTAGGGTTGCTATAGTTCGTGCCGATTTTGTGGAATATTAAATCAAAGTAGAGGCACGATATATCGTGCCTGCCTCGTGGGATACACATGCCATAAAACCTTCGCGGGCGAACATGTTCGGTTGATGTGGGGTTTAGCAATATTGAGAGAGGGTCGAAAAATGGTCATCAATCCACTAATTGCCCCACTCCACCGTCAGTCCGTAATAGAACAGATACCGATACTGCCCGCGCGAAAAAACCTACCTACCTTCTCCACTAACCTACCACTCAAAATCCATACTTCTCCGCAAACGTCACCAGCGCCTCTTCAAAAATTGCCATCGGTGGGCGCACTAGCCCCGCACCAACCTGACCGACGCCCGCCTCTTTGTGCGCAATCCCCGTGTTGATCCGCGGCGTGAGCCCCGTCTCCACCACGCTGCGCAAATCGATCCCCGTTGGCGTACCGCGAAAGTCAAGCGCCGGAATCGTAAAATATTTGTGCTCGCTGCTCGTGATCTCGTACATCTCCATCGTCGTATTGATCGCATCCGACGGCTTGCCGCTAATAAAGGTCACAATCGCCGGAGCCGCCGCCATCGCAAAGCCACCGATCCCTGCCGTCTCTGTGATCGTGCTGTCGCCAATATCCGCGTTGGCGTGGCTCGAATCGAAGCCCGGAAAGTAGAGCCCGTCCGGCACCTGTGCGGGCGCAGCAAACCACTGATCGCCCAACCCGCTCACGCGGATCCCAAAATCCGTGCCGTTGCGACACATCGCGCTCACAATCGTGCTGCCCTCCACGCCGTGCGCCGCATCACAGCTTGCCTTGCACGCCGCCATCACCGGATTGAGCACGCTCAACGCATTGTCACCCAGCCCCTTTAAAATCGCCGCCGCCGTCTTGCCGTCGGGTGCAACTTCGGGCACCACCGCCGCCAAAATCTTGGTAAACAAAACCGAGCCAGCCTTATTGCGATTATGCCCCTCATCGCCCATGTGCAGCGCCTCGGCCAGCAGCGCGCGAATGTCGATCCCGCCCAGCGCCTCGATTGCCTCTTTCAGAACGGGGGCCATTACTTCGTGCATCCAAGTTAAGCGCTCCTGCACATCCTCCTGATATGCACCGTAGCGCAGCACTTTGCCGTAGCCTTCATTCAAATTCGAAAAGGCTAGATTGCCGCCACCAACCGCCGCATCCGCCTGATTTTCGACAATATAAACCGCCATCGACGCCGACGTTACCCCTGCCATCGGACCCACCGACGCGTAATGATGACACGGTTCAAAATCGATCTCACCCGAGGTCAATAGTGCCTCGGCTTCTTCCGCCGTATTCGCCTTGCCCTCAAAAATCAGCGCGCCAATCATTGCACCCCGCATCGGGCCAGACATGCGATCCCACGTGATTGGCGGGCCAGCGTGCAGTAACAAATTGTCGCGCATCCCCGGGATCACGTCACGCGCGATGCCCAGCCCTGTCAAAACCGGCTGCGATTCAATCATCCGCTCCACCGCGGTCGCATTTGCTTGTTCAATATCAATGTTAGACATGAGTTCTCCAAATTAAAGGTTGAAAAGGTGCATAGTTGAAGAGTCGCAGAGTTGAAAGGGTTCAAAGTTAAATGCAGCCCGAGTTCTATCACTTTTCAAATTATTATTTTTTCTTCATCTTCGCCAACAGTCCAGCCAGTTTCTCGTTGCCGCCAGCGGGTGGCTTCCACTCCACATCGACCACTTCTGCGCCTTGATCCATAAGACTCTTTGTAAACGTTTCAATGCCAATATTAATCGCGGCCATCGGTTCTCGAAACGGCGACAGATCTACTTGAGGCAGCTCATTTTGAAAAGAATTGTCCACAATTTGTGCGCCCAAAGTTGCTAACGGGTTGGCAGCAGGATCGGCTTGTGGCGCAGCCATTGATTCGGGCGGTGTCGCTTCTTCTTGGCCATACTGCGCGCGGCTGGCAAGTCTTTGCATCGTCTCCACCACCTTAAAGAGTGCATCATCGTTGCTTTTCACACAGCGCACATTTGCCCTATTCAGCTGCCTGATCTGCTCGTTCATCTGCTGTGGATCGTCCTCTGTGCCGACCACAATTACGTAAAATTCGATCAGCCGATCATCGGCACGAGCCGCGTCATACGCATCCGCAATCGCGGGGGCCAACTCGCTTGCCGGGTCGGGGTGCGCACCATCGCCCAGCACCACGTCGAGCAAAATCAGCGCCGTTTCGGGATCCGCCGCCTCTTGCGCCAGCCGCTTGATGCGCAGATCATTGTCCATCATCGGGTGCAAACGGCCCACGGTAAATTCATCCTCGCCCAAATCAATAATTGTGTGCTGTTGGCTAACGGCCGCATTTTCGAGCTTATGTTGTTTATCTAATGGCACATTGGAATAAATTTCAGGCAGTTCATCCCGCAGCATGTGCATCATTTCGTAGGCCAGCGTTCCCCCTGAAAAGAGTCCACGTAGATAATGTTGCGTCGGTTTTGGGATCGCCACCATATTAAACGCAGCGGCAAATGGATCAACGGAATATTCTGCGGGCCGCCGAGGAGGAGGAACTTGATAGCCCGCAAGCGTTAAGGCAGTGTCCGCAGTCGACTCCAGCGTTCGGGTGAAATGCAAATTTTCTAGCGATTTATTTGTCTCTGTGTCAATTGGCTCTGTATTATATTCATACCCAATAAAGTTGACAACGACTGGCTTTCCCACTTTGCTGGCAGCGTTGAGTAGTTGAGCAGCTACTTCTAAAGCGGGCGGCTTGGAGATCAATACAATCACTTTGGTTTCTTCGTCGCGAGCAAAAAGATCCAGCGCTTGGCGGGCGGTAATTGCGCTAATCTCGGCAGACAAGTCGCGGCCACCTGTGCCAATGGCGTGCGTAATGCCGCCGCCCCGTTCGTGGATCCGTGCGCTGACTTGCTGCAAGCCAGTGCCCGATGCGCCCACAATGCCGATTGGCCCGCGGCGCACGCGGTTGGCAAAGCCCAGCCCTACCCCATTGATGATGGCGGTGCCACAATCTGGCCCCATCACCAGCAGCCCTTTTTCTGCCGCACGCTGCTTGAGCTTTAACTCATCTTCTAGAGAAACATTGTCGCTATATAAGAAAACATGTTTACCAGCGGTCAACGCATCATTGGCGACATCTGCGGCATATCGCCCCGGCGTCGAAATCATCGTCCACCCCGCGGCGGGCAACATCTGCGTGGCCGACTCTAAACTTTTGGGGCGATAGTCCCCTGCGCTGCCGGGATCTCGGTTCCCTTTTCTCTGAAGTAAAGTGTCCACCTGTGCGAGCGCATCGGTGGCGGCTTCCTCGGTTGTGGCGTCTATCACAATGATGAGATCATCCGGACGCGCTGCTTGGATTTCGGGGGTGAGCAGGTTGCTTTGGGCAAGGACATCTTTGTTGGCAACGGTGCCCATGACAACACCCGCCTCGTTGACGTTGGGTAGGGTCGAGAGGCTGCGCTGAAGCTGCATGAGGATGACAGAATCGTAGTAGGCGCTAGTTCGTATTTCGGCTTTTTTCATGTTGGTAGAGACCGTGTGTGAAGAGGGTTGAAAGAACTGTTGGTGAAGGTGAGTTGTTTCAATTATACCATTAGTGGGTGGTTGTTTCACATATGGTGGAACTGGGGAGGAGAAAAACAGATATTTCGGTTACAATACAAAAAATATATGGCAGATTCTTGATTCAACAAAAAGAACACCGATCGTATTATGCAGGCAATTATCCTCGCGGCGGGGAAAGGCACGCGGCTGTACCCACTTACAGAAAAACGATCGAAGGCAATGGCCCCGGTTGTGGGCAAACCGATTGTCGGATCCGTTGGCCGGAGTCTTCACCGAGAGCCGCCTGCAACTGACCAACACAAACGATCTGCTCGCGTTGAATCGCCACTATTTGGCAGCAAACGAGGGCCGCGATGCAGTGGTGTCAGCAGATCTTGATCCGTCAACGAAGTTGGTTGGTTTGGTAAGAATTGATGAGGGGGTCATCCTCGGCGCAACCTGCACGGTTGGCCCAAATGTAAGCATCGAAGCGAACGCATGTATTGGCAACAATGTAGCCATTAGCGACTCAATTGTGCTGCGCGGCGTCTCGATTGCAAACGGGTGCGAGATCCATGGGCAGGTGTTGAGTTGAGGAGATAGGCTCAACAAAAAAACAACTAGTTCTGTCGAGCTTGGTGGGTACTTTGAAAAAAATCTAACGCAGAGACGCAAAGATGGCAGAGAAGAGCAACAGAAATTTGAAGTTTCCCATGCTTTTCTCTGTATGCTCTGCGTCTCTGCGTTTGTCCTAAACGCAGTCGAAGGGTTCAAAATTTAGCCAGAAATTCCCTTATCCACCAAATCTGACAGAAACAGTCTAGTTTATTTTTTTAGAATGGCCCTACGAAAGCAGCGCCAATAAAACAATGCTGCTCACCCCGTGCGCGCCTAATATGCCAAAGATGCTGCCCGTGCGGTGGGAAAGGATTGCATAAAGTAGCCCCGTGCCAAACGCAAAGATAATCGCAATAGGACCATAGCCAATGTGCATACTGGCGAAAGCAACGCTGGCAAAAACAAGACCTGCCCCCCAGTGATCTATATGACCATAGAGTGCAAGCGCCCCCTGCTGTAAAAGACCCCGGAATACCAATTCTTCAGTTACGTTTGTAATAAAGAGCGCGATAAACGCCCATCTTTCTGTACTCGCCAGTTCGGCATAAATAGGAGCAAGCTGTGGTTCAAAAAAGATCCACTCTAGCAGACCGATCAACAGGCCAAGCGGGATTATTGCCAGTTGCGCTGGAAAGTTGTGCAGAGAAATTCCATATGCCGAAAGCGGTCGACCGATGGCGTGCATCATAATCAACGTTGCCCACAGTGCAGGTATGCCAACCAGTGTCAGTTGAATATCCAGCGATACATCTGGCACCGGAACGGAATAACTCAGCAGTCGCAAAATCGGCGGCAGTGCGGACACCCACGCCAGGCGCGATTCATTGCCGATGGGCATATATCCTTTTAGATAGAGTAAAACGACAATTAATAGACTGTCGAGAATTAAGCCAGCTTGTATGTAGCCAACCGCAATGAGCAACCCCGAAAAGCCCAGCCATCCCAAGTACAACAGAGGAAACCATCGCCTAAATATGCGAGGCGCATTGGTTAACCTACTCTGCACCAAATCGGATAAATGCTGATGCGAAATAGTCCAACGTAGTTGCTCAATTTGGTGTCGCACCAGTGCCACAAAGTCATCAGGGCGCGAGCAAAATGGCCATATTCATGCGTTGGAACTACGTATCCGATTACAAAAGCATCATCCGAAACAACGATGCGCCGGATAAAAAATGTGAGTAGATCTCGGCGCGTTTGAAAGTCGCGTGCCTGCAGGGAAAGCTGCGTTCGTTGCGTAAATACATCCAGCGCTACTTCGGGTGAATCTTTGCCATGCGGATCGTCCTGCAAGCCATGCCAAATGTCTGCAATACGCCATGGATCTGCAAGGAGCTGACGAGTTGCATCCAGTACTTGCTTCTCGGCAACGCTTGCTTTGACTACTATTGTGTGTTTACACGATTCTGTCTCTCCATCGGCCACACCATTTTTACATAGGTAAATACGATATCCATTCGATGCAATTCGTCCCTGTAGAGGCTTGTCGCATATGTGGCAAAAGAGAAGGCCTTTTAAAAGATAGTTGGACATTTCCACTAAATCCGATAGAAGTAGAAAAAAATAGGCAAGAGCTTGCCTACGCGAGGATGCTCTTGCCTATTTTTGATCACTATATGTTTTTATGGTAATAAAAATAGAGTTATTCCTCTACCTTGACGGCTCCGCTTGTAGTCGGGTCGAACTCTTCTGGCCAGATAGTTGCATCGTCGTACGTCACTTCATCTAGGATGACTCCATCTAGAAATGCGCCGGTTAGGTTAGCCCCACGCAAGCTTGATCCCGATAGATTTTCACCGTTCAAATTTGCATTGTTCAACAGTGCGCCACGCATATTGACCTGACGGATCCGCGCTCGCGTCAAGTCTGCATCAACCAGTTTTACCGATGCAAGAAACGTTTTATCTAGCTTTGCATCCGTTAAGTCTGCGCCAGCCAAATTTGCCGAGTTCAGATTTGCATTATCGAGCACCGCGTCAACTAAAACAGCTTCTTGAAGTGATGCATTTTTTAGTTCCGATCCCACCAATGAGGCTTCACTCAGATTGGCCCCATTTAGAATCGCGCCCGTCATATTTGCCCCATCAAATTTTGACGAAACCAAGACAGCTTTATCAAGATTAATTTCGGTCAGATTGGCACCTTGCAAATCTATTTCGGCCAACCATAGCGGGCCATCTTGGTTAAGCAATGTATACTAGGCCAACGACATCTTCTGGATTCCAGCGTCACCTTCGCTACTTTGCCCAACAGCAATCGTTGCGTTCATTAGGTTTGGCAAAGTAAGCGCTAAAAATAGTGTGCCCAACAAAATCCCACTGATTCTGCGTTTTATGTACATAGTTTATTCCTGCTGTGTGTACGCGCAATTTACAGTACTAGGCTGCCGCAAATTGCTGCACAAATTCGTAAATATTTAAGACAATAATTAAAATAAAAACAATCAAAAATGGTGCGATAACAACCCGTGCGGCTCGATCGAAAACTTCGCGATGTTCAGAGGAATGCGCTACAAACAGTTCTTTTTGCATCAATGTTAAGAGCAAGGTCAATAGGGCAAAGAGCCCCACATATGCGTCGGATGAAAAAGCCGGTTCCCACTGGTAAAATAATGTCATGAAATGTGGATAGCCGTCTCCGATGTAGAGTAAGAAGTTGTAGAGAGAGAAGATGTTGATACCATTTCTTGTTCTTCGTAAATAGCGTAATTGCGATGCTTCACTACTGATTCGGTGGCTGCTGATTCGGTGGCTACGTCTACATCGACAATATCTACCACTTTGCAACAGAGCAAGCTATAGCCGACGGTAAAGTCTCGTCTTTTGTCGAGTACATCTAGCGGAGCCAAAATCCACTGTATCGGTGCAAGCATCGACCAAAGCCCAATGTATATCAACGAGCGCAGGCGGTTCTGACCATCCATTTTGCCAAAAAGCTGCATCGGAATCTGCCCGATCATGCTGCCGATCATCGAAAAGATGCCCCCACGCTGTTTTAATTGGACGACATTAAAACCGTGCTTCGTTAACATTTCTGCCAAACCGCGAGCTGTCCAACGTTGGTAGTCAATATAGTCATGTACGCCCCAAATTAGCGGTACGGTTAAGACTAAATGACCACCAGTTTCCAGCACGCGGTTCATCTCTGCAAGCGCTTTCTGAGGCTCGGACAAATGTTCCATTACCTCGGTTGCCACAACGACAGAAGCAATCTTCGACTCAAAAGGCAGGTTGGTTGCATCTGCCGAAACATGTGTGCTTTCAAAATAGTCTAGCCCAAAATAATGTTCGGCCTGAAAAAGCGAGCGGTAAGGTGTTTGTGTACCGCTGCCGATGTCTAGCACCCTGTGGGTTAAACCTATATCGGACGCAAAACGTTCCACATCTTTACACAATCGATACTTGGCATAGCTGGCGCTGCGTGCAAAATTTCGACCCTGTTCGGCAATCGAAAGACTCATAATTCCCTCAAAAATTTGAAACAATAATAACGTTATTTTATCTTCTATTTTGTCAAATTCGGCCAAAAATTACGTCTATCAAATGTTCTATACTCAACGCAACAATTGACGTATTAGGCCGTTTCGAAACAAAAAAGCAAAAGAGATTAGATAATTTAGTGTGCGTGTGAGCCTGCAAACCCATTGCGGATCGGTGCAAGCTCAAATGCCATTTGTGACCACAGCCAGTGCGTTGCGCCAACAAGCACAATCAGCTGTGCCGCGAGCCAGCCGATGCCTATGCCAACCAATCCAAACCAGATTGCACCAGCATAGCAAGCCGCAAAACCCAAAACTACACTTGTAGAAAGTATTGCCAGTAGCGGAATAAGTCGATCCTGCACGCGCAAGACGCTGACGATGATCGACAGCAGCACAACCGGCACGCCGGAATAGGCTACATAGCCAAGCAACGCCGCGGCGTTGTCCGCATATTCTGGCCCATAGATCGACAGAAGCGCCCTAGCAGCCACCGTCAATAGGGTGGCGAGCAGTAGCGACAGTAGTGTTGCCATTTTGGCCGCCTGCAACGCATCCCGCATCAACGTTTTGGGGTCGTTCGCTCCCTCGGAAAAGAGTGATTCAGCCGTTGCATTCACCCACGTTGTGACGCTTCGACCAATTAACCACGAAACGAAAAAGTATGCGCCAGCTTCGGGGCCAAACCACTGGATTATTAGCAATGGGAATATTGTATCTGGCAGGCGCTGAAACTGATCCGTTACAAAGTTAACGAGAGAGTATGTGACCACAGGACGATTGAGCGGAAAGGCAAAGGTGAAGCTTGGTCGATATCCGGGCTGCGCTTTTGGCATAAATAGCAAAAGGGCTACCAAAGCACTGCCCAATGTTGCAACCAAATAGGCAATCACCGCGGCCCAGTGCGTTGGCATAAACCAAGATAAAATCAGCAAGAGTCCGATTGCCGCACCGGCCTGAATCGCATGTTTTGCAACCGAGAACGACAGTCGACGCGTAGCAAGAAAGGCCCAATTTAGAAAGAGCGAAAGCGCGGTAGCCGCTACAAAAAGGACAAAAAGTGCGCTTTCTGGCAGCGAGTTGCGGATGGTCGATAGCTCTGGCGACCAGAAGGGAAGACCAATCAGATAGCCCACACTCAGCAGCAGACCAACGCCAACGGTAATCATGATTGATGCATTGAGCAGACCAGCTGGTTGCTCGGTCGAAGAGAGCCGCCGCACGAGCACATAGCCCAATCCAACTTGGGCCAAGCCCCCTAATAATGCGCTGGCCGAAACAATGCCCGAAGCAATGCCCACATCGTGCGTACTCAACGTGCGTGCCGCAAGCACCCAAAAGAGGAAGCCAAACCCAGTTGTGATCATACGCACAATCATAATCAGGTAGGTATTGATAAAGAGACTGGAATTTAAATGATTCTTAATTTTTGGTAATATGGTGATGGTCATCTATATTTTCTCTATGCGAAGCTATTGAGACATGCGTTATAAAAAGGGGCTCTTCGGGATCTTATGTGGTTGACAGTGCCGCCAATCATCGTGGGTCCTCCATGTCGAGTGCGTCGTACTGTTCGGAGAGTGATTCGAGCCAGAACCCATTGGTGAACAGTGCGTCGCACTCTGTCAACCACATGGGATCCGGTTGAACCTAAAAAGGATATGGCTGTCCTATCTGTAAAAACACCTACTAGCAACGTCCGCTCGTAATATGCTCGACGCACCGGAAAGATGCCGTTATACCCGTCCAGCTTGATAAACTTCCAATACCCTAGTCGGCTATTCTCGTCTGGTGTTGCCTTCAAAAAATCATAGAGCCGAAAGTCGACCATAATATTTGATTGCTGCGAACGCAGCCGCTTGTCTAGCTGCACCATGGCCACCCGCTCGGACTCGGTCATCTCGAAAAGAGCCGTAATGCGCTCATCGTAAAAGGGTCGGTCGCGATTGGCTTCAGTGTTGGCAATCCCCGTAAATGCATAGAGACTTATAAAGAGAACCACGAACACGCTAAGCCAACGACGCTCGGCCCGAAAGATGCGAACCAGCGCACTCGATGCGGGATAGAGCAAAAGCAGGGTGCCAAAAAGGAACCAGCGATGAGGCAGCGCCTCTTGCAGATTAATCACTTGAATGGCGTAGCCAAAGCCAATAAAAAGCAGGCCAATCAACGTTGTGTGCAAATAAAAAGGCTGATCATTTGCGCGCAGTTGGCGCAATGCTTCAATGCCCGCCAGCGCAAAAAGAAAGTAGAAGTTCAGCTGATCATAGGTATACGAGAGCAAACTACGGTAGCTAGCCGCAATCTTTACGCCGCCACCAGCCGAAGACTCACCATCGGCAAAAATTGCGTCAAGCAGCACTGACACCGTCCGGTCAAAAACATATTGCCCATAGTAGATCCAGTGTGTTAGTACAGCGACACACAAGAAAATCAGCAGCGTTGTAATTGTGCGATGATTGAGCGTCCTCTGAAAGATCCGGATCAACATTTCGACGCTGCGAAAGCCCAATGTAACCATGATAAAGACCATGGAAATCAGCGGATGAAAAAACGCAATTATGCCCGTCATCATCACCAAAATTAAGCTTTCGCCTGGACCACGCTCGCAATAAAGACGTCGAAAGAGCATTACAATATAGAGGCAGTATATGACCATCCCCGTTGTCATCGAAACAATCAGCATCAGCCAGTAAACAAACCACTTGTTGCTCAACAGCATCAGCCCAAAAGCCAAACTCTGATAGGTCGATGCGCCAAATTGCAGCGACAGATCGTAAAGCAAAAGCAAACAGGCAATTGCCACCAAAACATTAAACAGACGCCCCACTTCGCCAACCTCTAATCCCGTCAACATAGAGGCAACGGCTAAAAACGATGGATAAAGTGGGTAATCCTTGTATGCGCCAGGAATTGCTCGGATCGAGTGATTGTGGATCACCTCTTCTGCGTGATGAATGCTGCCCCACGTATCGCCACCCGCATGTGGGTAAACAAACACGCCAGAGTAGACAACGATCAACGCAAAGATAATCAGTTGCGCACGCAGGGCATTGCGTAATGGTTGCGAATCGTATACAAAAAGCTGCTGCGCCAAAATAAAGGCGGGCAATCCAGCTAACACAAAAAATGTCCAGGCAGGTCGTTTTAATGTATTGATTGACGCATAAATTGTCCACAGGCTAATGCACGAGGTAAAGAGTACAAAGCAGAGCGCGATCACTTGTGCATTTTTCTGCTGCCATGTACGAGCCTCTGGCATATCTGGTGACGGCGGCGTGAGTGGTTTGGCTAGATAGCCACGAAGAATCAAATAACCGCTGGAAAAAATTAATACGACAACGGGCAGACCAAGCGGTTGCGTTAATCCTAGTTTCAATAAGAGCAGTGAAAAAAGAATACCAAATATTAGCTTTCCTAGAGAGAGCCAAATGTCGTAGTGTTGCGGGCGGATAACACGATTAAGTTGCCGGAGTAAAACTGGACCGAGTTTTTGCGCCTGCTATTATTTGACATCACACATCACGATGGCCGTTCGCATATCACCAACGGCGCTTCATCAAGACGCAATCGTTCTAATGAGGCAAATCCATCAGCCACATAAATATCCAGTGGAAAGCGCATCCAAAATGCACGGGTCCGCTCGCGTAGTAAGAACCAGCAGGCGCGTAGACCACTGACAAAGCCAGCGCGGCGTACTAAACGAACATCCAAATCAGAGGAAGGCTTCCATTCACCACGTACATAGCTGCCATAGACAGCAACATACTGCATCGATTTTTCCGCATTGACGCGAGTGCCAAAGTCGCGAATATACTCTTCAAAATCTTAATAGCTGTTACGCACAAGCCCATAGTGCTTAAGCAGGACCCAGAGCTGTGCGTTAAAGAGAAAGTTGATTGTATGAGCGCAAAAAAATGCCGCAATCCAGACGGTTAGGCTGCTCAGCCACGGGGCAAGAATCAGCCAAAAAGCAAGCGTCAATACTGCGTCTAGCGCGAGCTTGAACCAGCGTTCGGTTGGGTCGGCGTAGAGAAGCCCCTGAAACATCCAGTGGATCGCGCAACCGACAAGGGTTTGTTGCAGCAGCCACTTGATTGGCCCACCAGCGGCGGTTTTTGCATATTTATTTGTGTAAGTTTGTTGTTGATTTTCCATTTTATGTGCGTCATATTATTGTGCTTGGTCATGTATTCTGGTTGGCAATGTCGGCTTCACCCTTACTCTGACAGTCGCCCAAATATCTGTCGATTCAACTCATCAATCGGCAGCAGACTCGACAAAACCGTGAAATCCATATTCGTTGTGTCAAGCTTAACCGCGAGCGTGCGGAACGCCTGCAACCTTATCTCTAAACGCTTATCGTGCATCAAATCAGGCCGACGCGCGCACGTCGTTTCCGCATCCAAATCGAGAAATGTGACCGTCGCGCGCTTGGGCACAACATGCCAAAAGAGACGCCCCGGAATGCATTGAAAAAAATTCCCACTTCCCGCATTAGTTGCGTCAAGACCCACAGCCAGATCGACCAGCGTATCTAAGGCAAAACGCTCACAAACAATCACGCGATTTGGGTGCGTTATGCGCCAAAGCAGCAGCGGCAAGTAGACCTTCCACAGCGCAAAGAGCCACGTATCAAACAGTAAAACCCACGGCAGCAGCGTGCGCAGCAGCGGCGAGCGATCAAAATGCCAGTAGCCATACGTTGTCTCGCCAATTCGCTCGTTAACGCTAAATCCAGCCAAGCGTGCATAGGCCAAAAAGGGCAGGCTAAAGAAAAAGGGAAAGCGCAGCCACAGATGCATTGGCTCTTTTCCCGCAGCCGCAATGCGCTCCATCAACAGCGCCACTTGCGTACTTTTTCCGGTGCCGTCGCAGCCAGTTACATAGATAAAACGACTAAACATGTTGCACAAACTCGCTCCACTCTTTGGCCATCGCCTGCCAAGCGCGCGGTGTGGGCGGCTCATTTGGCTGAAAATTAGTCGCGTTTTGTGCATGGAAGGTAGCAGCTTCGAGCAACGCCGTAGCCAGCGACTGTGGGTCCGCTGGACGGGCCAGAAATTTATGTCCACTTTCAATCAATTCGGGTAGGCAGACTAGATCCGAGGTGACTACGGGCTTGCCAAGTGCCTGTGCTTCCAACAAGCTGAGCGGTGCGTCTGACGGCACAAGCTCGAAAGGGAGGGCTGCGATGTCCGAAGCCGCAATGTGCCGAACCAGTAGCTCCTTTTCGAGGAAGCCACTGACTACCTTGACGCGTGGCGCGATTTCGCTATCAGTGAGCAGTGCGTGTAGATGTGCATCTTCAGCGGCAAGTTCATCCATGTGGCGGCGACTGAGAATAAGTAATTTCAGCGTCGAATCGCTCTGAGCTGTCTCATGTTGAACCTTCTCGTGTTGAACTGCGGAGCGAAATGCGGCCAGCAGCGTATGCAATCCACGCAGGGGTGAAGGCGATCCAAAGTAGACGATTACAGTATCATCAACGGCGTAACCAAGCTCCGTGCGCATGGCCTCGATGGTTGCCCCATCGGGCACTCTCCACTCTGGATCAATGCCCGGGGGTATAACCTGAATGTGTCGCGGCCACACCCCACGCGCCAGCAGTTGCTGGCGCGTGGTCAACATCTGCGTGACTAATGCGTGCAGACCACTCTGCTTCATGCATCGGCGGATAAGCCACTTGGGTGCGAGTGTTCCAATCATGTGGGTGCCACTTAACGCACGGTTGCGGATCGCTTTGATGATGCCGATCTGCTGGAAGTCGCGCGTGGAATAGAGCGGGCTTGTAAAGATGCCAACTGTTGGTATGCGCTTTCCATCGGGACGCTTCCGCGGCTGCATTCTCTGATGAATAAAGCTGGTTAACCCGACATGCAGCAGCACCACGTCAGGGTCCAGCGCGACGACTGTGCTATGAAGCTGCGCGTTTCTGCGCCACAGTGGATCGTTGACCGAATCGATGTAGCGCACGGCAACCCCATCCACCATGCGCACGCAAGGCTCACCATTTTTTTCATCATTTTGGGGTTCATCATTTTGGGGTTGATGTCCATCGCTTAAAACGGTAACCTGATGACCATTTTCGGCTAGACCGCGCGCCACGTGAAGCAGGTAGCACCACGGCTGTAGACGATAGTTGCGCTCGCTGATTCCCCCCGCAATCAGGCAGATGCTGCGTCGACTTGTACTCATTTATGCACTCGCCAAGAGTTGTTCATATTCGTTTACGTAGTTTTGGCTGACCACATTCCACGCGTAGCGCTCGCTTATTGTGGCGAGTCCGGCTTTGCCTAATTTGGCGGCAAATGCGCTGTCGGAGAGGATGCGTATGATGGCGTTTGCAAGCGTTTCGGGTTGGCGTGCCGGGGCTAGCAGACCGTTGACACCATCATCAATTACGTCGAGCGATCCGCTAACGGCTGTGGTAATCGCTGGAATGCCGCAGGCCATGGCTTCGAGCAGCACGGTGGGCAACCCCTCGTAATGGGCGGGGTGGATGTAGGCATCGGCTTGCTGATAGAGTTTGACAAGGCGCTGTTTATCACCCATATATCCCAGCAGGATAACGTTCTTTTGCAGAGCACGGCGCTCGATTTCGGCGCGCAGCTCGGCTTCGCGCGGGCCAGATCCTGCGATGAGAAATTGGTGTTCAGGAAATTGCTGACAGACGATTTCGGCACAGGCAATTAAGTCGCGCAATCCTTTGCGCGGGGCCAACCGAGCAGCAGTAAAGAGATAGGGACGGCCGCTTGTCTGTTTTTTTGCGGCAGGTTTGAAGATATGCGTGTCCACGCCGTTGCCCAAAACATTCACCTCGGCTGGATCGATACCATACTCGTTCAGTTCGTGCGCTACGCTGTTGGAGACCGCGGTGAGCTTGTCGGCTTTTTCAAAAAGATCTTGCTCAAGCTGATAGCTAACCGTGCCCTGCATTTTGATCAAACGGCTGTAAAAATCACGTTCTGTGATTGATCCGATATCGGACTTCATGGGCGTATGCACGGTCACCAGTTGGGGCCGATCTGTTTTGAGTGATGGCACAAGCGGCGTATGCAGGTGAAATAGGTCAATCAGTGGCTCAATCTGTCGCACGAGCTTGTTCAAATAAAGTGAGTGCCAGTGAACGTGCAAGGGATAGAGCGGCAGAAAGGTGGGCGACCAGATCGAGACGCCATCTACCAGACGGAGTGACGTGCGGTGGCGCGATCCACGCGTGATGATAGTTGCTTTATGCCCCATCTGTTTAAGATGTGTGGCCAAGTTCCAAACGTATGAGCCAATACCCTCGCTTGGGGGTAGTGGCGTCGATGAAATAATTCCTACATGCATAAGTTTTCTCTCATATCAGATTTTTTACACCCTTCGCAGCTCCGCCATGCGCTGACGCAGCGCCTGTTTTAATTGATGAGAGCCAGCTGCTTGATTAGATGATTGCTCGCTCAACATGCTCGCTCGTTCGATTGCGGCGGCAAGCATTTTTGCGCTAGGCTGGGCAACCGAAATAGCTTGCCCAGCTTTATCAAGCGCCTGTGCCAGTTGAAGCTGATGATCATCCAAATGCTCGTCGAATTTTTTAAGCCGCGGCACAACAACAAGCGGCTTCTGTGCCCGCAACCCGATAATAATCGATCCCGCCGCAGCGTGTGTGACCACCACACGGGCCGATTGCGTAAACGCATCCATCTCTTGGCTGGTGGCCCATTGAAACGAGATCGCATATTGCGGACTGTATGACGAAGTTCCAGACTGAATCACAAATTCTTCAGGCGACTCTTTCTGCTGTAACGCCAGCAGATCAAATGCCTGCACGAGCCGATCAAAGCCCTGTTGATGCGTGCCGACCGTTGCAAAGATCATATAACCGCTCCGTGATAGTCCGCCTTGGGTCCGGCTATCTCTACAAGCTGCGGCCACTGCACCCAAAAATCATCAACAAAAGGACGAACCAGCCGTGCGGTCAGCGACAGATCCACCGTTCGACACCAGCTTTCGATAAAAATTGTGTGGCTCCCCAGCAGCTTTGCCCATAGCAGAAAGGGCAACGCGATCTCTGCGCCCAAACTAATGACAACGTGTGGCCGTTCTTTCAAAAGTATGAACAGGGACCATGCAAAGGTATAGGCCATTCGCAGCGGATTCAGGCCAATATTGTGCGTAAAGTATGCAGGAGCGATTGCCCGTACCTCTTCGCTACGCGAACTATGATAGGTTGCCCAGAAGATCTCACAGTCGTCAAATGCATCGACTATCTGCATAGTCTCGGTATAGTGTCCACCGTGCGAGCAAATCAGCGCAACCTTGAGCGGTTTTCTGTTTTGCATCATCGGCCTTTCTTCTCGCAAATTTCCTATCATCAAGCCGTTAACAAACGACAAATCGTGCCGTATCCCTGCAATAACGGTCGCACACTCTGCTCGAGGAGCTTTGCTGGTAAGTAGGGCATCGTACCGACAAAACGCAGATTTGGCGACCAGTGGCGGATCAATGCTTTATCTGACATATGATCTAATGTATAACCTGACGTATGAGGAGTGGCGGTACGCTCGGTCAATTCAAGCTGATGCGTTTGCCGTAATGCATAAACCGCCTCCCGCTGCTGCATGATTTCGGCGCGATGATGCCAGATCCACCGCCAGCCGGTTGCCTTGGCGCGAAGATGGTCCAACCCATGCATAGCAGCATAGGCCCACGCCATCAATTCGCCAATCAGCAGACCAGGCATAAGAATAATCAGCGTTCGAACGCGCAATATCTTCAGCAGCGATAGCCAGCGATTTCTTTCTTGGTAATAGAGTTTTTGCTTACTAAATTTAAAGATATATTTGTGGCGCAAAATCGAATCGGGCGTATACAAAATTTGATAGCCTAACATACGCACACGGTTCGATAGATCTGTATCTTCAAAGTACATAAAGAAGCGCTCGTCAAAGCCATTAAGCTGTTGAAAAAGTTCCGCTCTCATGGCAAATGAGGCACCAGAAACAGCCGAAACCTGTTCCGTTTCGTTTCGGCTATCCGCTGGTTCATTTAGTCCACGACAAACCGTAATGCCCGTCCACGTAATGTCATTGCCACAAGCGTTTAACAAATGTGGCTCGCCTGCATGGAGGATGCGCGAAGTAGTCATACCGACCCGTTCGTCTTGAACAAGCGGCAGCAGCAGTGCATCCAGCCAGCCAGCATGAACGATGGTATCGGGGTTTACGAAGATAAGGTAGTCAGTCGACGTCTCTACAGCACCAACATTATTGCCCGCCGCAAAGCCTATATTTTTTTTAAGGGGAATATAGCGCATTGCACGGCCATGTTTCTGCATAAACTGCGCAGCCACCTGCTCTGTGTTATCGATCGATGCGTTATCCACCAAGATTACTTCGTACGATTTAGCGCTTACTTCTTTAGAGACATTCTCTTTAGCTGTTAAGCTAGAGAGGAGTGTAGAAGAAAGCGTTTGTGCAAAGATGCTCTTTAGGCACGCTTCCAGATCTGGAGCGCTGTTATATCCTACGATTATTATGCTGCATATTTTATTTTTCATTTTGATTATCGAACCGCACTACAATTTATGTTATAACCCAACTTTTTGTATTAATTATTTCTTCATCAAATCGCGAACAGATTGCAAAATAATTCCGCAAACAAAGGCAATATTACCCATCATAATTAGCATAAAAGTAAGTAGGCTAACCTCGTTAGTGGAAGTTTTTCTGATTGATTAAAAAAAATCAGTACATCGATACTTAAGGCGCCACCCAAAAGCCAAAGAAAACAAGCTGAGATTGTGCCAAAAAAGAGTGGGCGCACGTGGGCCATCAGCCGAGTAATGCCCATCAAGACTTCTATACCATGCAATACGGGGTTACGTTTGGATGGCTCTTCATACACACAGGTAATTGGCACTTCGGCGGCAATCAATCCTAGATCATGGACCGCGAACTGCATTTCCGATTCCATCGAAAAATCATTTGTTTGAAATTTTAGTTGTTGCGCCGCCTCAGGAGACAATACCCGAAAGCCACTTTGAGAATCCGTTAAAGGAGTACCTGATGCAAAGTTTGTAAACCACGTCAACCCATGTTGACCGATCTGACGCCATTTGGGGATATCACTCTTAACGTCTAAAAAACGAGAGCCAACAACCAGATCTGCTTTACCCAACAGCACAGGTTGGACCATGCGCGGTATCTCTAGTGGATCGTGTTGACCATCGCCATCTAAGAGCACAATTGCACGCACGCCAGCAAGTCGAGCAATAATGTCGAGCCTGTGCTGAATGGCGCGACCTTTTCCGCCATTTTTTTCCATCTCTACAACGTCGGCACCTGCTTTGCGAGCGATTGTAACAGTTCCATCGCTAGAACCATCGTCGACCACAATTACTCGTTCCGCGTGACGCAATGTATTGATCACAACGCTGCCGATAAATCGTGCTTCGTTATATGCAGCCACAAGTGCGACAACACCTTCTATTCCCGAACTTTCCTCATCGGCGAATTGATCCACCCGCTCAGTCTTTGGACACAACGCTTCTGGTTTTTCGCTCTTTAATTTCTTTACTGCTGAACGCTGCATCATGCGGACTATAACGATGCGCTACAGCACTTTCTGCTTGTTTATCCTGATAGATGTTGCTCGCTATATCTTGCTTTTCGCGTGGTTCAGTGCTGTCTTTATCTTTATTTTCTCTTTGCAAAGCGACAATCGAATTTCGAATAAAATCCCGCTCGGCATAGTCGCTTTCATCAAAAGGAGTGCTCTTTATGGGTGCAATTGTTACCATTTTTCTTTCCTTTGTGGTGCGTAATATATCTCTTTGCTACAAAACCATGTGGAGTCTTATTTATTCAGTGCGGATTTAGCAAAATCTAAATGCTAGCCCTACTACTCGCTCCAATTTCGTATACCTTCTGATGCTGTCTCCGCCATGAAAAATTACTCGGATTATCCCTATTCATAGCGTTGACGATACACTAAACAAAAGTAAAAGTAGTTTGATGGGTGTTAACCCAGTGGTGAACAGTGCGACACACTTTGTCAACTATATAAAATCCGATTGACCCACCAATTTTCTAGGCAAGTCTGGTTTTAAATTTCTGCTTTGGTAAATTAGAGACTCGGTGAAGCTGGAATACAGGCAAGAGAATAAACACATTTTTCTAGTCTAGAGACTAGCAGTTTTCTGCTGAGCACATGAAGTCAACTTAGAGCGGTGAAGAAGATGATATGGAGAGGCTTGACAGCAAATGAACAGTTCGAACTAAATTTTACCTTTTATCAACAATTATTTCACTAGTCAATTGACTAATTACCTCTGCGCCAATGTAGTAAACATATGCATTTAATATCTGTTTGTTTTAGCGTCTCATGATATAATTGTAATATAGAGCCAAGGTCGGAGTTTAAGATTAGTTTTTGCTATATTGAGTTTTGTCATAGATAAGCAAAAGCAGTATAAGGCTAATCCAGAAAAATAATTATACAAATCTTGTAGGTTTTTCTAGAATAGCTTGCGACTATGCGACATATTTTATTTTTTGAAATGGCCTAACAGAGAAGAAACAAGTTGTATTGTAAATCTATTAGGATAATGTGAAACAGAATGATTGAACAGATAAAATCAGCAATTCAAGCCGCTTTACCCGATGCAACAATATATGTATTGGATCCCATGAATGATGGACAACATTTTGAATCTGTCGTCATCAGCCCATCATTTGAAGGCCAATCTTTAGTTAAGCAGCATCAAGCAGTGATGAAGCCGCTTAAAGAAGCGATTGCCAGCAATGCTGTTCATGCGCTGCGTCTAAAAACGTTTACGCCCGCAAAGTGGGAAGCTGAAAAAACGCAATATGGTATTGAATGATAGCTGTAAACTAAAGCTGTCTAGGTGGCCCGCAGAATGAATTCTGCGTCTGCTATGGGAAACCTGTTAAAACAGGTTAAATGCCGTAACTTTAACGTGATTTATCACGTTTTCCGTATCAGGCTGGGAATTTATTCCTAGTTACCCACTGCTTTGCATAAGGCAGCAGAGTGCCTCAGAAAATCTGGTATAACAATTTTCTGAGATGTATAACGTATAACAAGGAGAAATAATGACCGAACAAATGAAAACCCAAATTAGCGAAGAAGTATCCAACAATCGTGTGATGTTGTACATGAAGGGTGATCGAGATTTCCCAATGTGTGGATTTTCGAATCAAGTTGTGCAAATTCTAAACAGCACCGGCGTCTCGTATGAAACACGCAATGTGCTAGATAATGAAGATTTACGTCAAACCATCAAGGAATATTCCGACTGGCCAACAATCCCGCAGATCTATGTTGATGGCGAGTTTCTTGGCGGTTGCGATATTGCCATGGAGCTTTACCAGAACGGAGAGCTCAAACAAATGTTGGCCGAGAAGGATCTGCTGCCAACTGCCGAATAAGGTGATTCCGAAAAAGATAACGTGGGTATTCTTAAACCGTGAAGCGAGCATCAGAGAATGATTGCTCTGCATGTTGCAGTCTACATACCGATAAAAAAATCAACAACTCAATGACATTGAGCTACTCCAGAAAAATCTTAAAATCTGTATAACTATTTTTCTAGAGTAGCCTGCGGCCATAACTATATGCTTTATTTTTTGGAATGGCCTTAATCAACAAGTAGGCACCCTATGTTTCAGCGCGGATTGAGCCATGATCTGAATAGCAGCACCCTTGAAGCTGGTGAATTGCAGCTATTTGTCGATAACGTTTCGCTGGCTTTTGGTGGCGTGCAGGCGCTAAAAGATGTCTCTTTTCAGGTGCGTCAAAGGGAAATCAGCGCAATTATTGGCCCAAATGGCGCGGGGAAAACTAGCCTGCTTAACTGTATCAGCGGGCTTTACCACCCGCAACAGGGTCGCATTGTTTTCTACGATGGCGTTGCCGAACATACAGTTACCTCCATGCAGCCACACGAGATCGCAAAGCTGCGGCTGGCGCGCTCCTTCCAAAATATTGAACTATTTCGACACATGACGGTACTAGACAATTTGATGCTAGGCCGTCATGTTCATTTAAAGAGCAATGTGTTGCAGAGTGGGCTCTACTGGTTTGGTGGCGCACGCAAAGAAGAGATCGAGAATCGCGTCATCTTAGAAGATATTATTGACCTGCTAGAGATCCAGACCATCCGCAAGCAGGAAGTAGGGACGCTTTCGTATGGACTTCAAAAACGAGTGGAGCTTGGTCGTGCGCTGGCAATGCAGCCGAGTCTGCTCATTTTGGATGAGCCGATGGCGGGCATGAACTCCGAAGAGAAGGAAGATATGGCGCGCTTCATCCTCGACGTGAATGATGAGCACGGCGTATCGATTATTATTATTGAGCATGATATGGGCGTAGTGATGGATATATCGGACCACGTTGTGGTGCTCGATTTTGGCGAGAAAATTGGGGATGGCACGCCCGAGGAAGTTCAGCGCGATCCGGATGTGGTTCGAGCCTATTTGGGTGACGACCATGAGGTGATTGCGTAAAGAATCGTGCGTGGTTCGTCGTGCGTAAACTAGTTTTCAATCTGCCTATACTATGCAAAAGTGTACTGGAAGATAATCTACAGTAAATCTAACCTGTAACATCGCAACAAGCTAAACTAGTTCACGTACCATGTCGCTTTCTAATAAGTACGCCACTACTCATAAATACCCTATACCCTTATCACTTCCTATGGCTGAAACCTTCCCGCAATTACTACTCGAAAGACAAAAAGAACTTGGCGACAAGACCGCACTGCGCGAGAAATATTATGGCATTTGGCAGTCGATCTCGTGGAACGAATACGCGAATCACGTCAAATATTTTTCATTGGGCCTAATTAGTTTGGGGCTAGATGCTGCTGACACCGTCGCAATTATTGGCGACAATCGCCCCGAGTGGATCTATAGCGAATTAGCCGCGCAGGCAGCCGGATCCAAGAGTATTGGGATCTACCAAGACGCTGTTGTGAGCGAGATGATTTACATTATCCGCGAGGCGCGCGTCAAATTCATTGTGGTAGAAGATCAGGAGCAAGTCGATAAGATGCTGGAGATGTGGGACGATCTCCAAGGCGTGAATAAAGTTATTTACTACGATCCAAAAGGGCTGAAGAATTACCGTGAGGAATTCCTCATAAGCTTCACCGATATAGAAGAATTGGGCCATCAATTTGAAGCGCAAAATCCGGATCACTACGAAAAAATGGTGGCGGCCGGTAAAGCAGAGGATACAGCTATCCTCTCGACCACATCGGGTACAACCGGTAATCCGAAACTTGCCATGTTGAGCCACAAAAATCTGATCACCCAAGGCAGCGCGTTAATGACCCTCGATCCGCTGGGCGTAGGCGAAGATTTTGTCAGCTTTTTGCCGATGGCGTGGGTCGGTGAACAGATGATGTCCTTTGCGTGCAGTTTGCAGACCGGCTTTACGCTTAATTTTCCGGAAGAGCCAGAAACCGCGCTCGAAAATGTGCGCGAAATTGGCCCCAAGGCCATGTTTAGCCCGCCACGTATCTGGGAAAACTTGGTCAGTTCAGTACAGGTCAAGATCGAAGATACCACCCCACTAAAGCGCAAAATGTATGATTGGGCCATGAACGTTGGGTATGAAATGGCCGACGTGCGCTTCCGTAAAGAGACGCCTACAGTGGGTCAACAAGTGCGTTATCAGGTGGCCGATTGGACTGTCTTCAAAGAGATCAAGGATCAGCTGGGGCTACGTCATCTGGAACGTGCCTATACTGGTGGCGCAGCGCTGGGGCCTGATATCTTCCGCTTTTTCCACGCACTGGGCGTAAATTTAAAGCAGGTTTACGGCCAAACGGAAGCCAGCGGATTAACGGTCATCCACCGCGACGGTGATATTAAGTTCCAAACGGTTGGCACGCCTATGCCCGGTGCAGATGTACAAATCGCCGATAGTGGCGAAATTCTGATCCAGTCCGATGCAGTCTTCCAAGGCTACTACAACAATCAAGCTGCCACGGACGAAGTGCTGCACGGTGGCTGGTTCCACTCGGGCGATGCAGGCTACTTTGATGATGATGGCCATTTGATTGTTATTGACCGCGCCAAAGATGTGATGACGCTGCACGACGGCACAAAGTTTAGCCCCCAGTTTATCGAAAACAAGCTCAAATTTAGCCCACACATCAAAGAAGCCGTCGTCTTTGGCGGTGATTGGCCCTTTGTCACCGCAATGATCAATATTGATATGGAGAATGCGGGCAAGTGGGCTGAAAACAATCAGATCGCGTATACCACCTATACCGATTTGGCCCAAAAAGAACCGATCTACGCGCTGGTGCGTAAGCAGGTCGAAACGGCCAATGCGGATCTGCCAGACGCGGCGCAGATCAAACGATTTTTGCTGCTGCATAAAGAGCTTGATGCCGATGATGAAGAGATGACGCGCACACGCAAGGTAAGGCGTGGCTTTGTGGCGCAACGCTATGATGATATCATTTCTGCGCTCTATGGTCAGGATGATCATTTGGATATTGAAACAAATATTACCTATCAAGATGGTCGCACAGCCGAACTCAAAACTCGATTGATGATCGAAACAGTTTAACTCTTATGGAAAAATTTCTGCAGCTCACAATCACAGGTCTTACCAACGGTTCCATTCTAGCACTGGTGGCCTTAGGCTTTGTGTTGATCTATAAAGCCAGCGATGTGATCAACTTTGCTCAGGGCGATTTTTTGCTGGTGGGTGCATATATTACCTATGGTACCATCGTGCAGATTGGCTTACCGTGGGGGGCAGGCATTTTGGTTGCGCTTGCCATTGCGGTGGCATTGGGCATACTAGTGGAACGTTTCGTGCTGCGCCCTATGATTGGCGAGCCGATTATCTCGGTGATCATGGTAACCATTGGTCTTTCTAGCGTAATGCGGGCGGTGGTCAGCGCAATTTGGGGAACCAACGGGCGCAACTTTCCTGGCTTTCTGCCCTCCTATCCGGTAGATGTTTTTGGAGCAACAGTCACAATGGATCGTTTTATTGCGCTGGGGTTGACCGCACTCCTATTGCTCATCTTCGCGCTCTTTTTCCGCTTCTCTAAAGAGGGGATCGCTATGCGCGCTACAGCAGACGATCAGCAAGCGGCATTGAGCATGGGCATTAGCGTTAAGACAGTTTTTGCAATTGCGTGGTCGATTGCGTCTGTTACGGCTTTCATTGGCGGGATCATTGTTGCCAACATCATCGGCGTAAGCGGAGCCATTGCAGGCATCGGATTGGTCGTTTTCCCGGTCGTCATTTTGGGTGGGCTAGATTCGATCCCCGGTGCGATTATCGGCGGGCTGATCATTGGGCTTATCTCCGAGTACACAGCTGGATATACGCCGGGCAGCCTCAATTTGCGCAGCGTGGTGCCCTACATTGTGCTCGTGCTGATCCTAATGTTTAAGCCATATGGGCTCTTTGGCGAACAACGAATCGAACGGGTTTAGAGTGGCTATATTTTAAAAAATCTTCACAAACTCCTCCACATTTCTTATCCTTCATAATCCATAACGTTTTAGTACGATTTTCAGAAACAGAATAGGTTCACCTCTATGCGAGATATATATATTGTATCCACCGTGCGCACGCCGATTGGTAAATTTGGTGGGGTGTTAAAAGATATTACCCCCGTTGAGTTGGGCGCACACGTTATGCGATCTGCGCTGGAGCGAGCTGGTATTTCGGGCGACAAACTTGACCTGTACATTATGGGCAATGTATTGCGCGCCGGTCACGGGCAGTTGCTGCCGCGACAAGCTGCAATCAAAGCGGGAATCCCCAGCGAGATCGATGGGTACGCGGTAGATATGGTCTGTTCGTCTGGTATGATGGCGGTGATGAACGCAGCCACGTCGATCAAGGCGGGCGAGTCTGAAATTGTATTGGCTGGCGGCATGGAATCGATGTCGCAAGCGGGTTTCTTTCTATCTCACCGCGCGCGCTGGGGCTATAAATATCTGTCGGGCAAACCAGAGCAGTTGAAAGACATTTTGGAGTACGACGGGCTAACCGATCCCATTGAAGAAGACAACATGGGCAACGAAACGGATCGGCTTTCGGCAGAGTATAAGGTAACCCGAGAGGAAGTTGACGCGGTTGCATTGGCGTCTCATCAGCGAGCGGCACGCGCCACAGAAGCGGGAAATTTTTTCGAGGAGATCGCGCCCATCAAAGTTAAGTCGCGTAGGAGCACAACCGTTGTCGCTGCCGATGAGGGCATCCGCAGCGAGACAAGCCCAGAAAGTTTGGCCGGGCTGCGACCAGCCTTTTCGAAAGAGGGCATTTTGACTGCGGGGAACGCCAGCCAAATCAGCGATGGCGCGGCAGCTTTAATTCTAGCCAGTCAAGCGGCAGTCGATCAGCATGGGTTGACACCAATGGCAAAGATCGTGAGCAGTTCGTGGGCTGCGGTCGAGTCGTGGCGCTTTGCCGAAGCCCCCATCCCAGCCGTGCGTAAGTTGCTCGACAAACAGAGCTTGACAGTAGATGATATTGATCTCTTCGAGAACAATGAAGCCTTTGCTACGAATAGCGTACTTTTTAACAAAGTGCTCGGCATCCCCTATGAGAAGCTAAACGTCTACGGTGGCGGTATTGCCTTGGGGCACCCAATAGGCGCATCTGGCGCACGCTTGATTGTCACGCTGCTGACTGCGCTGCGCGAAAGCGACACTTTGCGCGGTGTAGCCTCTCTTTGTCACGGTGTTGGCGGCGGAACAGCGCTGCTGGTCGAGAAGGTTTAGCGGGGTACGATTATTACAACGGATGACAGAAATTTGCGGATTGGATACTCGTCCAACAAGTATTTCCAAACACAATCCGCAGGGGCCACTAATAAAAATCGGTTCCATTTCTTGAATCCGCTGTACTGTATACATTTAACCAAGCGACAAAATGAAACCCTTCCTTGGCGACAGCTCACCATTGACCATAGCCAAATAGGTCGACTCAGCGTCAGCGGTTCCGCTCTGAACGGTGACATCAATATGGTCGGTTGCAAATTGAACAAACGACTGCATCGCCGCATTGACCTTTTGTATAAAGGCGGATGCACCCCATTCTTGTTGACGCTTTTGTGCCTGAGCGGGGGCAAAGAAAAGCTGCGGCTTGACACCAGACAGGTTTTTACTCGCCCCCTGCTTTTCCCAGTCGGTTAAGCCGATAGAACAATCATACTTTAACTGATCACCAAAGTGCGTATGGACAGCAGTGCGCAGCTCACCGCTGCCCGAGAAGTCAACATAGAGCGCGGCTTCACTTGGATCCAGCGTGCTCATTTCGTCATACGCCAATACGCGATCGTAGCAGCCCAAACTTTCGACAAACGCGCGGTTGCTGGTAGAGGTCAGCCCAACAATTTCATAATCCGAACAATTTTTGCGATTGCGAAAAAGCTGAAACGCAGTGCCATAGCCAGTTTTACTCGAAGCACTCGATAAGATTAGCACCCGTGCATCGAACAAATTGCTGTCGCGCAAAAAGTCGTCGACCAAAAACGATGTCACGAACATGGGGCGCAGTAACGCATTCAACTGCTCAGCCAACGGTGAATCACCCACTTCGAAGCCCGGCACGTTTTGCACCCGCACGTACTGATTGTAAATCGGGTTCAGCTCTTGGCGATGTGGCACCATATCCATGAATCCGCTTGGCTTCACACGACCCGCGGCAATGACAAGATGCGTCGCTAGCGGGAAATAGCCATAAACCCGTTCGCCCGCGGCAATATCGGAATGCTCCGACTGGCTCACATCAGCATAGCCCCAAACCGGCAGCTTGCCCCATGCAGCATCGCCCGTTGGGAAAAAGTTCCAATATTTCAAAAAATCACCTGCGACGGCATAAGTCACATTATTGGCGGTAAATGCAATGTGATCAATCTCAAGCAGCACTTCGTTTGGTGCCAGCGCACCGGGTGTTTCGTTTTCAACAAATCGAGTATCGCGAATATTGCTGCGGTTGATCTGAAATTCAAGTGAATCAGTAGTCATTTTTCTCCTTTAGACGTATCTTCTGTATCTTTTCAAAAATGGTGGCAGTGTCGGTTAAGTGCTGTAGCTTTATGCAGTGTACCGAAACCAAATGCTTATTTATCTCTGCTTATTGGGAAGATACCTTTATAATTACAGAAAATACAATCTGGTATTTTCTGTGGCTGTATGGAAACAGTACCACGGATTAAAGGAACTTATAGATTAAGTACTTGGTCGGCCAACAAGTATTGCTGCACGTAAGTGCATGAGCAAAACATTATCTATATTTATCTGCCTGAGTTTGTTCTTTGTACCGCACACGAATTATGCCCATGCAACTTTCTTCGACTGCGTGTACCTTCAGATGCTAATTCCCGCTCTGAAAAGTTTGCTTGAATATTCTTATGATTAAATAATAATTTCGATAATTTAGGATAACACAGAAAGCCCCATGGAAAAGAGTACAAAAAAAGCGTGGGCAGAAAAAACCCTCGCCCCACAAATCGAACGCTTTGCCGAACGTAAAGAACGCTTTACCACCAGCAGCGACGATCTTAGCGTTGATCCGCTCTACACGCCAGAAAATACCGCCCCAAATGGCTACGACGAAACGCTGGGCTACCCCGGCGAATATCCATACACGCGCGGCGTGCAGCCAAACATGTACCGCGGCCGTTTGTGGACCATGCGCCAGTACGCCGGATTCAGCACCGCCAAAACCTCGAACGAACGCTACAAATTTCTGCTTGCCCAAGGTCAAACCGGCCTCTCGGTTGCGTTCGACCTGCCTACCCAAATTGGCTACGACGCGGATCACGATTTTGCCGATGGCGAAGTGGGCAAAGTTGGCGTCTCCATTAGCAGCCTCAAAGATATGGAAATTCTGCTCGACGGCATTCCACTCGACAAAGTCTCCATCAGCATGACCATCAACGCGCCCGCAGCCGTTCTGCTGGCCATGGTCATCGCAGTGGGCAAAAAGCAAGGCGTGCCGGTCGATCAGCTGCGCGGCACCATCCAAAACGATATCCTCAAAGAGTACATCGCCCGCGGCACCTACATCTTCCCGCCGCAGCCCTCCATGCGCCTTATCACCGACATCTTCCGCTACTGTGCCGCCGAAGTGCCCAAGTGGAATACCATCTCCATCAGCGGCTATCACATTCGCGAAGCGGGCAGCACCGCCGTCCAAGAGATGGCCTTTACGTTGGCAAACGGCATCGAATATGTACAAGCCGCTATCAACAGCGGCCTCGACGTCGACAGCTTTGCACGCCAGCTTAGTTTCTTCTTTAATGCACACAACAACCTCTTTGAAGAGGTCGCCAAATTCCGCGCCGCCCGTCGTCTGTGGGCCAAAATTATGCGTGAACGCTTCGGTGCAAAAAATCCCCGCAGTTGGACATTGCGCTTCCATACGCAAACCGGCGGCAGCACGCTTACCGCACAACAGCCCGACAACAACATCGTGCGCGTTACCCTGCAAGCCCTATCCGCTGTGCTGGGCGGCACGCAAAGTTTGCACACCAATGGCAAAGATGAAGCGCTCGCCCTGCCAACCGAAAAAGCCGTCGAGGTTGCGCTGCGCACCCAACAAATTGTGGCCCACGAAAGTGGCGTCGCCGACACCGTTGATCCACTTGGCGGCTCGTATTATGTCGAAGCCTTAACCGACGAACTCGAAGCCCAAGCCCAAGCATATATCGACAAAATCGATCAACTCGGTGGTGCGCTTGCCGCGGTCGAAGAGGGGTTCATTCAACGCGAGATCCAAGACTCGGCCTACAAAGCACAGCGCGCAATAGAAACTGGCGCAGATGTCGTCGTCGGTGTGAACAAATTCCAAACCGACGAAGCGCCAATGTCCGATCTATTGCGTGTAGATGAATCGGTGCGCACCGAGCAAGTTGCGGCGTTGACAGCATTGCGTGCGAGCCGGGACGAGGCCAAAGTCACGGCGGTTTTGGCAGAGATCGAGGCGGCGGCACAAGATCCAAATGGCGCGTTGATGCCCCTCATCGTGGATGCGGTAGAAGTGTACGCCACGCTTGGCGAAATCTGCGATACATTACGTGGCGTCTTTGGCGAGTATACGCCAGAAAGTTGGGTGTAAAACCGATGAATAATCCAATAAATAATTCGATTTTCAAACGCATGGATCATGTCGGCATCGTCGTCCACTCTATCGATGAAAGCCTCAAGACATATCGCGACCTCATGGGCTTTACGCTGCTCGAACGAGTCGTTATTGAAGAGCAGCTGGTCGAGGCTGCATTTCTCGACGCGGGCAATAGCACCATCGAATTGATCGCGCCGACGGACAGCGAAAGCGGAACGGCGAAGTTTTTGCAAAAGCGCGGCGAAGGCACGCATCACATCTGCTACGAGGTAGACAATCTCGAAGACGCACTGCAACATTTGGCGGCGCAAGGCATCCAGTTAATCGACGAGACGCCGCGGCAAGGGGTGCATGGGAAAGTGGCGTTTATCCACCCCAAAGCCACTCACGGCACAATGTTCGAGTTGCTGCAAAAGGATCACTAATTCTTTCAGATCTGGTGGGATATTAATTGGTTCGGAAAAAAGGGTTAACTCTGTAGGGGCATGATATATTGTGCCCGACATAGTTGACGGGATAATCAATCTTGGGCACGATATATCACGCCCTTACGAACTCATTCACTAACTATTGGACATCCCTACCACATCTGATAGAAGTAGAAAATGTCCGTTAACAATAATGGCGGGAAATGGTGGGTACGCCCAAATTGTGCGATATAGAAATCGCACCTACACAAATTGGATCTGTTACCCTATCTTTTCCATTGGTGGAACAAAAGAAACAAAATATTATGAACAGAAAAATACGCATGTTAATGGCAAAGCCCGGTCTCGATGGTCATGACCGTGGCGCAAAGGTGGTGGCGCGCTCGCTGCGCGATGCTGGCTTCGAAGTGATTTACACAGGCATTCGCCAAACACCGCAGATGATCGCCGAAGCCGCGCTGCAAGAGGATGTGGACGTCGTGGGCATCAGCATTTTGAGCGGCGCACATATGACGCTCTGCCCAAAAGTGGTCGAGCTACTGCGCGGCCAAGGGCAGGACGATGTGATTGTGCTAGTCGGCGGGATCATCCCTGAAGAAGATATCGAGCCGCTCAAGGCAGCGGGCGTAAATGGCGTCTTTGGGCCGGGCACGTCGACGCAGGATATTATCGACTATGTGAATGAAGCGGCTGGAGCGCGGGTTCATGGTTGACGCTGCACGTAATAAGGTAGATGAGTTGATTGAGGGCGTTTTGGCGGGGCAGCGGCTGTCGACCGCACGCGCGATCACCTTGGTCGAGAACGAAGATGAGCGTGCGACGCAGCTTTTACGCGGCCTTTACCAGCAGAGTGGGCGAGCGCACATTATCGGTGTTACGGGCGCGCCCGGCACGGGGAAATCAACGCTCGTTACTTCTCTAGCCAAAAGCTATCGCGAGGCCAACCTAACGGTGGCGATTGTGGCGATTGACCCGACGAGTCCGTTTACGGGTGGTGCGCTGCTGGGTGATCGGGTACGGATGCGGGCGCTGTCGGGTGATGACGGAATTTTCATCCGCAGTATGGCGACGCGCGGCAGTTTAGGTGGGCTGAGCAAGACAACGGGCGACGCGGTGACGGTGCTCGACGCAGCGGGCTTTAATCGCGTGATTGTGGAGACGGTTGGCGTTGGTCAGGCCGAGATCGAGATTGTAAGTACGGCGCACACAACGTTGGTGGTCGAAGCGCCGGGGATGGGCGACGAGGTGCAGGCGATTAAGGCGGGCGTGCTCGAAATTGCGGATCTGCTGGTGGTGAATAAGGCGGATCGGCCAGGCACAGATAAGACGATTAAGGCGCTAGAGATGGTGCTGGAAGTTGATCGGGGCGTGACGCGGCAGGTGCGGCATCATGGTCAACTATTGACGGTTGAGTCGCCGCCGAATCCAAAGCTGGCGGAGAATGGTTGGGTGGTATCGGTGCTAAAAACTATTTCGACGACGGGCGAGGGGATCGACGAATTGCGCGAGCTGATCGACGGCCACTATGCGTGGTTGACGGAGACGGGTGAGTTGACAACGCGCGAGCAGTTGCGGATCAGCAAGACGATTGAGAATATTGTGCGTGCCGAGCTAAATCGGCGGATCCGAGCGGCGATGCCGAGCGATGATATGGGCGAGTTGGTGGAGCAGATTCGGGCGAAGGAGCGTGATCCATACGAGGTGGCGGGCGTGTTGCTCGGTCGAGCATAAGGGATTGGATGCGGGGCTTACTAAAGCTACTGGGGCAGGTGGGTCAAACGAGGTTGAATCGTAGCTGTGCATTGGATTCTTCTGGAGTTACCTCTAATTTAAATGCAGAAACGTCAGATAGTAGTTGCAAGACATCTTCGGGCAGAGAGTCAACTAAATCAAATATTTGTGTTTTCAAGAGTTGAGAATTGTACATTTTGATTACTACCTCGTATGTCTATTCAAACGTAAAGCAATTGTGTCACGGGATAATTATATCATATAAAACCGAGTTACGGTAGGGTCTCTTTTCACATAGACGGGCATATAACGGCCACCTGTTTTCGTCAGTGCGGACACGAGAACGGCGGAATTTTGTCACGCGTTATGGCACTGTTATTTGACGCCGACCTCATGTCCCTACGGACGATCTGTGTTGTCGCTCATTCCCTAATTTGTCCCAATCGGCGTCAGCACAAACTCATTCTCGGAGACGAACAAACTCCCTTCTGTGACCCCCTGTGGCGCGATCTGTTTGAGCGCCGCGCCCAACTCACGGCTGGAGATGCGCCCTGCTAGCGCAGCGTCGAAGGCTTGCGTGACGCGCGTCACTTCGTCTGCGGATTCGTGGACAAACTCCAAACGATAATCGACAATGCCCGCGGCCAGCCACGAGTCTAGGTGCTGATCCGCGGTTTGCGCTTCGGCTCCGAAGACGGTGTTGCGACAACCCACGTCGGCCATGACCGGATGCGCCCGCCCCTGCACGTCGCGCAAGGCAACTTTGTGCTCCTCACACGGTTTGCCGCAGTCCTTATAGCTCGTGCCATCGGACAAGAAACGACAGAAGACACAATGCTCGGTGTGGAAGACGGGCAGATGTTGATAGGCCACCACTTCGATATGCGTGGGCTTGATCGCGCGCGCCAACTCCACGACTTGTTGGCCGTTGAGATCATGTGTGGGCGTGATGCGGTCCAAGCCGAGCTGCAAGAAGAGATCGGCCGAGACAAGGTTGGCCGCGTTGAGGCTAAAATCGCCGATCAGCGGCGGGTGATCTTGTGCTTGGAATGCGTGCAGCAGGCCGCCGGATCGAACGAGGATCTGCGCGTCGAGCCGCAGCAGAAAGTTGCCGATTCGCTGCTCGTCGGGCTTGAGCACCCGTGGGCTGGCTACGCGAACCGTAATCCCCTGCTCGCGCACTTTTTCCACCGCGGGCCGCAATCCGTACAGATCCAAATAGTCGAGCGTGATGGTGGCTGGACGCAATTCAATCGCGGCGTCCAACTGCTCGGGCGTACGCACAAGCAAATGTAGAGCTGGCTGCTGGCTATCTGCGGCGGGTCGTAAATCGTCATTCGTAAATCGTAAATTTTTACCCAATACCTCCACTGGATCGTGGATTTTACCAGCAAACCCAGCCACCTGCTGCGCGGCTAGTTCGTCGACCGCCTGCCGCCGCAGTTCGTTGAGCATGGAGCTAGGAGCAAAGGGGTTGCCACGCATGTCTAACGTGAGTTTGCCCAAGCCGTACGGTGAGGCCCCCAATCGCCCAAGCTGCTTGCGGGCATAGGTGATGTCAATGGGGCGATTGTCTGCGGCGCGCAACGGATCGGCCGATTCTATTATCACCTGAATGCTCGGCTTATCGGTCAATGTCCATTCGAGGAGCAGCGGTTGGCCTTCGTGCGCCACGACGTGGACCGAAACTTCTTGCTTGCGCACGGGCTGCTCGGCGTGGGTGAGGTGGCGCACAATTTTGTTTAGCCCGGCATCGTGCGTGCGCCAGATCAGGTCGCCGACGCGCACGCGGTCGAGGTCGATGGCGTTGTTGCCAAACTCGATGAGCACTTCGCCATTTTTCTGATGGGTGACGTGATAAATGTGGCCGCCCTCTTCTTTTTGTTCAGGAGAACGCCACTCCGCGGCGTCGAAGACTACGCCATCCCCAGCCTTTAATGGCTCTACTCTCTCGGCTGCTTGGGGCTGGACGATGACCTGCGGGCCGCGGATGGCCGCGACGGTACCGATCAATACGCCGCGGTGACGGGGCGCGCGACCATCGACGACTGTCTGATGATTGACGCCGGCCACAAAGTGAGGCGCAAGGCCGCGCGAGTAGATCTGTTCGAGCTGCAATTCTTGTTGGGGCGTGATGCTGAGGGCGCGACCGGCCCACGCTTCGTCGACCGCTTGGCGGTAGGCTTGGGTGGTGAGCGCGACATATTCGGCATTTTTGTAGCGGCCTTCGATTTTGAGCGCCGAGATGCCAAGCGGGATGATTTCGGGGATTTGGCGCAGCGCGTAGAGATCGCCGGGCGAGAGCAGGTAACGTGCGTCGCCCAGCGGCTTGATCACGTCGTCGACGAGCAGTTCGTAGGGCAGGCGGCAGGCTTGCGCGCATTTGCCGCGGTTGGCGCTGCGTCCACCCCACGCTTCGGAGGAGAAACATTGGCCCGAGTACGAGACGCAGAGTGCGCCATGCACAAACATCTCTAGCTCGCACTCTGTCTGCCCGCGGATCTGCGCGATGTCGGTGAGGGCGAGTTCGCGGCCAAGCACGACGCGGCTGGCCCCAAATTGTTGGGCCAAGGCAACGCCCTCGGCGCTGGTGACGCTCATCTGCGTTGAGCCGTGAACGTCGAGGTCGGGTGCGATCTGCTTGGCGAGCTGCGCGATGCCCACATCCTGCACGATGATCGAGTCGGCGTTGGCTTCGGCAATGCGGGCGATGGTGCGGGTGGCTTCGTCGAGCTCGGTGTCGAAGACGAGGGTGTTAAAGGTGACGTAGCCTTTGACGCCGCGGGCGTGCAGGGTGCGCATGACGTGGGGCAGTTCGTCGAGGTCGAAGCCGACTTTGGCGCGCGCGGTAAAGGTGCGCAGCCCAAAGTAGACGGAGTCGGCTCCGGCTTCGATCGCGGCGTCGAGCTGCGGCCAGTGGCCCGCGGGGCTCATGATTTCGGGTTTTGGGTAGCTGTTTGTCATGGGATGAATTTTACCAGTGATTGGGGGTGTTTGGCGAAGAATCATATTGTTCACTGTCATCTCTGGCATCGGGCCGTTCCAGATGACAGTCACTTACGAATGAGCTAAATTCGTTGACCACTTATAGCTCTCGCTCCACATGAAGTGACGGTCATCTTCCACTGCTCACGGGATTTCACGTCCCCGGCACGGTCCAAGCAATGATTCGAATGCGTAACCGTGTTTGGACCGTGCCGGGGACGTGTGGGCAGTTGCAATCCTAAAAATTGATCCCTTTGTATGTTGCGAATAATTGCTCATTATTGCGATAGTGGATCGTCGCGCTGATGTTGGAAACTGCTGCCAGCTGAGCGCTATTCGAACCCTCGCATATTGCACTAGTTACGCTAGTTCCTGGGACTCCTGGGACTGCGCTATCTAGGAAAAATGCGGCCGTACTGCCTGCCAAAATAGAGAATGTTTCAGTTTCTTCTGTGTGAGTAAAATGGCATTCAATATCGCTATCAGTTGAGCCGACATTCATAATGTGAAGCAACGTATCCCATGATTCGAATTCATCATCATCGACTTTTGTAAATAGTGGAAACGCGATTCTATTCGTCGCATCTTGTTCGCTAATCGCGCCATACGAACCAATGCCAACATCGTTTTGGACTTGCTCAACAACACCAGCTAAAGGTTGGTTTGCACTATTAGTCGTTACACGGGCAGAACCGATAAATCCATCCTGTAATAAACGTGCTGAACCGATCGTCCCGTTCCCCAAAGAACAGTCAGGATTCGTTCCATCATTGAATGGCACGCCCCCAAACGTAACGGATGCCCCGGCCTGGATAGTCTGCATTTCTGTACACTCCGTATCCGTCGATATGGATGTATACGTAACACCAACCTCTGTTGCATCTGAGCCGGTATTGTAGATTTGTATATTTGCAAAAGTTGTTGAGGCACTATCAAAATTAACACTTGGGAAAAATAAAGATGATGACGTATCCGTTAAACCAGCATATCCACGGCTCGTTAATGAGTCTGTTTGAAGGACGGCGGCTGAAATAGCAACCGAACTACTAAGCGTCGCCGCAAAGGTTTCACTACCATGTGCTTCTAAATATTGAAACATCAAGCGGTGTGTATGCGCAGGAACAGTTACATCAAGTTCTTCCCCGTCACTAAATCTAACCGTAACAACTGCATCGACATCATTTGCGTTCTTGATGCCAATAACTGTCTCATAATCACATTTACACAACACTGGTAAGTATATTTGTGTCGAAATATTTGGTGCAACATAGGCAAAGAAATGATCGTCAATTACCCCCTTAAAACCTTGGTAAAGCGCCATGATTGGGTAGTTGGCCCTCATTTCAGTATATGCATAGCTGTCTTCAAGACGAGACAAACTAAGCTTATCAAAGGGTTCAATCAGGCGGGTTTCAGAAGCACCAGACGGTGAGCCAAAAACATCAAAGCTTTTAAAAGTAAGTGTGGTTTCGGTCGAATATGGATTCAAGAAGGATACGGAACTTCTGTAATTCTCATCTCGATTATGATCAGTGGCCGCAGCCAATGGGCCAAAGAACAGTTGCTCAAACTCTGTAGTGACTTCGGGTGGCTCAAAACCAGAAAATCCAGTGTCGGTGTCCGGTTGTGAGTCAGGGTCAAAAATGTCTGGTTGCAAAGTAGTAATGAAATATGTTGGAAATATGGGCAGATGAATAGTAGTTTGCGGCGTTTGAGCCACTGAAGTTTGAGCCAGCGTCGTGAGAGCGAGACAAAGCAGTATTGCGATAGGAAGCAGATTTCTAGATTTATACATGGTTTTGCGATTCCTCATAGGAAGAACTCTGATACAAGCAGCAAATTAGACTGATGATGTGACTTCATCATACTAGCATATTTGCTGCCACTTTTCTAGAGCAACTCATTTTTCGGGTGCAGGCAAGAGTAATCGCCCCCTCCCAATCATTTACATTCTCCGCCGCCTCACCCGCACAAAGACCCCCGGCCTCGGCTCGATCGTCACCGCCATCTTCGGTTTGATCTTGCCGCCCACGTATTCCAGATCGTACTGCTGTAAGATCCGCGCGAGGACAACCTTGCCCTCCACCTGACCAAAGCCCGCGCCGATACAGTTTCGCAGGCCGCCGCCAAAGGGGACAAACGCATAGGGCGTATACGCGCGTTGACCGGCAGGCGTGTCGAAACGTTCGGGGATAAATTCATTGGGATTTTCCCACTCTTTTGGATCGCGATGGCTCAAGTAGATCGAATACATCATGCGCGTGCCTGCGGGAATAGTGTGACCCTTAAATTCTAGCTCGGTCAGCGCGACGCGCGAGCCTACATGTGCGGGTGGGTAGAGACGCAGACTTTCATCTAGCATGTGGCCCAGATAGCGCAGAGCGCCCATCTGATCCATGCGCGGCGGTTGATCGCCCAGCACCTCGTCGACCTCGGCCCGTGCTTTAGCAAGAACCCGTGGCTCGGTGGCTAAAAAGTAGAGTGCCCACGCCAGCATCGCCGTACTGGTATCGTGGCCAGCAATAAACATGGTGAGAATCTGATCGCGGATCAGCTGATCGTCCATCTCGGCCTCGATCATCAAGTCCAACAGATCGAGTGATGCGTCGGGCTCATTTGCGCCGGATTCACGTTCTTCTCTGCGCCGCCGAATGATGGCAAAAATGCTCTCATCAATTTGTGCAAATGGTTTGCGAAATTGCGGGCGCGGCATGTTGGGCCAAAAGAGCCACGGGCCGGGCGAAATGTAGCGCAACATCGCCATGATCGGCTCCCACAGCGCGTCCATCTCGGCTTCGTAATCGACCGAAAAGAGCGTCTCCATCGTGATCAAAATTGTGACCTTGCGCATCTCTTCTAGCAGATCAACTGGCTCGGCTGCACCCTCCCACGTCGCCGCTATTTGGTCTGTGCGCCGCCACATGCACTCGACATAGCCAGCCAGCGCGCGCTTGTGGACAGATGGATTCATCACCTTGCGCGACTCATCATGGATCGGACCATCCTCCACCAGCAGGCCATGCCCCAGTAGACGCGTAATCGGATCGCTCTCCGTTCGCCAACGCACATTTTTATAGTCCGACACCAGCAGCATTCGATTCGCCTCGGGGCCAACCATCATCAATACATTTAGTCGCGGCAGGCGCAGGCGAAAGATGTCGCCCAACTCTCGATGAAAAACCTGAATCGCGGCTAGCATATGCCCCTCTCGTCGGATGGCCTGCAGCGCAGCCAACGCAACTTTGCCAGTGGGAATTGGGATCGTTTTATTAATCGTCTTGGTAATTGGTGCGGTATTGGTCATTGAGTATCCTAATTTTATCCACTGCAAAGAGTGGTTGCAGGGAATGGTCGAACGGTTTATTTCTTTACAATCTATTTCTCTATAGGGGAGTTTCCCCAACTGAACAGAATATAGAACATTTATCAGAGCTTGTGGATTATGCTACACTAAAATCATGCTGGATCAGAAACATGAATCTGCGTGCGAAACACTTTTCAAACAATTATGCTCACATAGATCAACAAGGTTGATTCTCAATGAATAAGGCAAAACTCAACTATGAATAAGCTCCCCTTTGACAAACCCGGCACCTTTTACCGCGGAAATTTGCACACTCACTCAACTCTTTCCGACGGCGTTTTGGATCCTGAAAAGGTATGCAGCCTCTATCGCGAAAACGGATACGATTTCATCTCGCTTACCGATCATTTCTTGCCGCGATTCAACTATCCAATGGCGGACACGCGCGCGTTTCGCAGCGACGACTTCACTACAATTATTGGGGCGGAGCTGCACACAGATCGAACCGAGTTGGGCAGTATTTGGCATCTTCTGGCGAATGGGTTACCGCTAGATTTTGCGCCCCCTGCCGAAGATGAATCGGCACAGGCGTTAGCACAGCGAGCTTTAAATGCGGGGGCATATGTTTCGGTGGCCCATCCTCACTGGTATGCGCTCACCGAGCGAGATGTGGAGGCATTGGGTATGGTTGATGCTATCGAAATTTGGAACGGGGTTTCGGTCGATGCAAATGATCGGGCCGAAAGTTGGCACATTGCGGACGTAATGTTGGGGCGGGGCAAACGCTACTTAGCCTGCGCCACAGACGACTATCATGGTCAGAATACCCGCAACGATTTTATGACGGGGTGGGTGCAGGTCAAGAGCGAAACGCTCGCGCCTGAGTCGCTCGTCACCGCGCTAAAAGCCGGTCACTACTATTCGTCCACCGGACCGCAGATCCACGATATTCAGATCGACCCGGGTAAGACGGCGTACGTGCGCTGCTCTCCCGCGGATCGCATTTTTGTCACGGGGAAAGGTGCTAGTAACGCACGCACCTATGGCGCGGGTCTGCTCGAAGCTGAGATTGATCTCAAGCGCTTCAAAAGCCCGTACGCGCGAATCACGGTGCGCGACGAAAATGGAGGCAAGGCGTGGTCCAATCCGATCTGGTTTGAGTAAGAATAATTGCAAATCAGAGCGGCGCATACGAGTTATGCTCATACTACTGTGTGTATCTTTAGATGTTCGATCCTTCCTGTTTGAGATTTATGAGGTTTCACCGAAAAAATTAATGGTTGACATACGTAGGAATTCTATGTATAGTATTGATACCTAGGAATTCTATGTATACAAGTTTGCGTTTGAATCAGGAATTTATAAATGACTATCTCTAAAGATTTAGTGGCTGCATCTGCGACACCAGTAATCCTCTCTATTTTAAGCCATGGGGACAGCTACGGGTACGACATCATTCAGAAGGTGAATGCGCTGTCTGATGGCGAGATGCAGTGGGCCGACGGCATGCTCTATCCAATTTTGCATCGCCTGGAAAAGAGAGGAGCCATTGAATCCTATTGGGGCAAAGCAGAGACCGGCCGCAAGCGGAAGTACTATCGCTTGCACAAATCGGGGCTGGAAGAGCTCAACGAGCAGCGCAAGAATTGGCGCAACCTATATACCATGTTGCAGAAGTTGGAAGGAGGTCTCGCATGTTCGTTCTAGATCATGAAATCCAAGCTTGGTGTGAATCAGTTTATTCTGGCTGGTGGCATCGCGAGGCGAAAGTGGCCGAGCTTGTGGACCACCTTCATTGCGAAATCGAGCGCTTGCAAACCGACGGCCTAACGGAAGAAGAAGCCTTTACTAAGGCAACCGAGAAGATGGGAAATCTTGAAACGTTGATTATTGAACATGCCAAAAACAGAAATTTCGTATCCATTATTAGTGAGTACATCAGCAATCTTAAGAAATGGAGGAATTCTATGAATCCGAAAAAAGCAGCGTGGTGGATTATTGTCATATCGCTCATGTTTGCCGCAACCATCATCTTTTCATCATATTCCCTACAAGATACTCAATACGAGAAATATTCCCAAACGATTATGTATTTGTTGATCGCCCTTTGGTTTATTCCGTACACATTCCTATCAATGACAGCATCGGGAAAGCAGGGAACAATTAAATGCGAATATTTATATTTTAAGCGCAAGGCCAGCGGTATATTCAGCCGCAGATAGAAAGTTACATGGTTAATCCAGATCTCATGTGGTTAACAGAGTACGTTCCACTGTTCAAAGAGTGATTTGAGCTAGAACCCACTGGTGAACAGTGCGCCGCACTCGACACGAGACATCCACTATGGCTAATTTCAAGTAATCATTCAGCCTCTCCTTAGTAATGCGGCCAACATCCTGCGCCATTTCAAATTCAGACTCAGAGAGTGGGCGATCCTCATTGGGGATCCACTTTGCGTGGGCGTGGCGAACGAGGTAAAAAGTGGTCAGAATTTTGTTCCTTATTTTTGTTCAGCAGCTCCATTCGGCATACGAATCAGCCAGCTAAAAAGCGAAAGACGAATTGTCTGTCGAAAAACGGCGAAACAGCAGCGTTCATACAGACGCAGCGCTCCATGCAAAAAGTTGGGCCAATCCTCAATGTTGCTGATAATAAGATCTGTGCCCGTAGCAGGTTCAAGTTTGGTCAACGTAGGCGTACTGCGTAATTGGGCTAGCAACTCCGACGGAATCAATGCAGACTTCTCCGCAGCCTGCATAATCTTTCCTTTATATTCTTCAGTCGGGATCAAGCCCTCGACCGAAGTGATGGCTTGATAGAAGAAAAATGTGCGGCCATCTTGTGTTTGCGTAACGCAACGATGACGTTTAAAGATCGGCACTAGCTCGCTGTAATCCATGCGGATCGAATCGACACGGCCCAACACAAGTAGTCGGCCATAGGCCACCTTGCCCGGTGCTTCCTCTAGCGATGCAAAGCCGCCTCCTTTGAATGGCCCCTGCTGTGTAAAGCGCATTTCGTAATCGCGTACCAGAAACTCCTCTTGGCTGCGCACGTTCATTCGGCGACGATACAAAACCGCGGGATCTAAGTTTGCGCCAAAGGCAAAGTAAGTAACAGGGGGGTTGAAACGGTCAAATAAGCCCCACGAATCAAAACTAAGCAGGGCAGCAACGAGGTTCCAAAATTCGAATCCAAGCCGCCAAAACAGAAGACGAAGCATATCGGTCGATTTTTCCTTGATTTTCAATTACACAGCCGCTTTTGCCTGCATCAGCGCATGATCGTACACGCCAAAGCGCTCTTCCTCGCGCTCATCTGGATCCACATACTTCATCCACATAGCCTGTTCGGGCGCACTGCCCGCTAACTTACGTCGACTGGTGCGCAAGTCGCTCACCGGATCGTGCCAGCGTACCTCGCCTTGCTGTAACAAAATGTACTCGCCCGCGTACTTGTCGATATAGCGTTTTTGGTTGTCTAGATAGTGCAATGCCTGTTCTGCGGTGGTCCGTTTCCAGCTAATCACCGTCTCTAGCGGATCGGTCAGCGCCGAATAGAATGCACCCATCGGCGCTTCGACTTCGGACTCGAAATCGATCTCGTCCAAATTAACTGTGCCAAAGCCACCCTCTGCCGCAACCAGTAACGAGTTCCGGTCGCGGTGAAAGGGGGGCGTCAACCAATCAGCTTGTGGATCGTGCCCCATCAGGTGCGCGGTACAGGCATCGGTGGCAATTGTATTGGTACCGACCACAATTGTATTCGCGATCTGAGTGGGCCCTTCGTCGCGACCGTTGCCCCACTCGCGCCCGGCCTGCCCGATCATCCCGTCCACAATATTGAGACACGGGTCAAAGATCCGCCCCAAGTCCGCAAGCATATAGGGCATGCGCACAAGATGGTGAAAGTAGGTACGTGTGTGTCCCTCTGGCTCGCCCGGCATTAATCCAAAAAGGTTTTTTAGCGTTAGCGTAATGCCCATAAACGCGTGATTTTTGAGCTTGGCAACCGAAACAAATTCATCCACTTCGACCGCGCCTTCGGGTAGCAAATATTGGGCAAACATCTGCCCGCCACCCGGTACAGCGACCCGCTTAAACGGTGGCTCGATCCCGTTGATATATTCAACATCAAATTCCTCAAAAATATCGGCAAAGGTCATCGTATCGGCTAGCGTTGTGCCTTCGTAATACATTGTGTAAAAGCTTACGTCGGGTACAACGAGTTGCGCATCTGTACGCTCGCGCAGCAGACGCAAAAATGCACGCGCCAGTTTTTTGCTCACCAATTGTTGTAGTTGACCGTCGAAATAGACGCGAGCCTTTACTTCTTTATCTTGATTAAATTTAATGCCAATGCGCTTGGCTCTGCGCAGCCGATCCCAACTATCGGTCAGCGGATCGGTCGCCTGTTTGAGCGCTTCGTAAACCTCATCATCGCTAGCTTGATAGTTGCAATGGACCGCTCGAACCTTATAAGATAACCCTTTTGTCACAATTTTTAATTCTCTTCCTCTTCTCCATAGGTGTGACCACCAAAAATTGCGCGTAGCTCTGCCGCAGAGGTAGCTTTTTGCAGCTTGCCAATGCGCTCCTCTTCCTCAGCACGCAGCAGCCGCGCATTTTTCAACACCGCATCAGCCTGATCCGCAGGGAACTTGCACGCGCCATTCTCATCCATGTGGATCAGCTCGCCCGGGGCCACATCCATCCCTGCCACTGAAACCGGCGTGTTGACAGCATGGACCGCCTGCGCACCATGGCCGGGCGTAATCCCGCTAAGCATGTACTGGAACTCCATAGGCCGCACCTCGTCAATGTCGCGCGACGGGCCGTTCGAGATAATGCCTAAGCAGCCAATCGCCCTGAGCGCCGAGACCATATTGCCTCCGGCCAAACCAACTTTACCCTGAATTTCGGGCGGGAATTTCTGCTGTAATATCAAAATTGTCGGCTTGGGGCTTGCGTCGACCGCGTCCAGCACATCCATAAACGAGAGCCGCTTAAAGTTTGGATCGGGCAACCCAAAGACACAAGTCACCGCATAGCCAACCTGCGCACCCAAATTTGGATACATGCAGCGGATGCTCTGATCCGTGTACCAATTTTCGGTCCACGGATTATAAAGGCCCAAACAGGTCGGGCTATCGGGATAGGTAGCCACCACATTTGTGATGGACGGCGTATCAAATTCACAAAGTGCTTTTATCGTTTCAGAACTTGCCATTGAAATTCCTTTTAAGTTTGGGTATGCCAAGCGACGCCATGAACTTTTATCGTGTGCTGCCGCTGACTACAATCTCTGACTATAATTGTGTACAATAAGTGACATACACTATAAATGGCTCTGCCAATTCTAACAAGTAGGGCTAAACCAGAAAAATAATTATATGAGTTTTAGCAATTTTCTGGAGTAGCTTGCGGCCATACTGTATATTTTGTTTTTCGGAATGGCCTAGAGAAAAGTGAGGGAATATGATCCGCGTCTTATCATACAATATCCGCTGCAACGTAGCCGTCGACGGTGACAATGCTTGGCCACATCGCAAGGAACGGGTGGCCGAGTTGCTTATACGCCACGAGCCGGATCTAATTGGACTGCAAGAGGTCAAAGCGGATCAATTGGAAGATTTGGTGCAGCGCTTGCCCGCTTTCGAGTGGATGGGGGTAGGTCGAACCGATGGCAAAAGCGGCGGTGAGTTCGTGCCAATCTTCTATCGTCGGGATCGGTTCAGGCTCGAAGCGAGCGGTACCTTCTGGCTCTCTGCCACGCCCGATGTCGCTGGCAGCATCGGCTGGGATGCCTCGCTGCCCCGCATTGCCACGTGGGCCAACTTTGTGGATCTGCAAACGAGTGCGCAGATGCTACAGATGAACACCCACTTTGACCATCGCGGCATGGATTCACAAGTGCAGGCGGCCTATTTGCTGCGCGCCTTTCTTGCAGCACAAAATATACTAGCTGAACAAAACCAACCGGGCGCGGCCATCATCACTGGTGACTTCAACTGCATCGAAGAGTCCGCAACGTACGAGGCATTAACCCAAACAATATCCAGCGACGCAGCACCGATAGTCGACACAATGCATCTTTCCCAAACGCCGCACAGTGGCCCGCTCGAAACATTTAATGGCACATTTACCGATCCGCTCCAAGCAAAGATCGATTACATCTTTGTGCAGCACGCGCCAGATAAGCCGATTGCCGTACAGAGCCACGCGATCCTCGCCGATCAGCAAGATGGCCGCTATCCATCTGATCATTTACCGGTGATGGTGGAGATTATAGTTTGAGGAGAAGAGCACTTCAATAAGAATATCCGCTTCGGCTTCACTTCAACGAAAAGTTCAGTGCAGAGCGACCACTGTGCTATTGCATAAACGTTCGACTGAGCACAGCCAAAGTCTCGGCCTCCGCTATTTGCAACGAAGATTGCTCCCCATCTCTCATATCCGAGCCGGAGGCTGAGCAATTGCTTCAGCAATCTGGTCGAAGCCAGAGGCGGGCACTTAACCGGCGAAGGGAGTGAATGGTTACCTACTTTGCCACCATCTGTCCCACGCTCACACCTCTCGATTTGTTGCACAGAGCGCGCCGTCAAGGTACAATTTAGGCTATTATGGATACAATCCACGAAAGCATTCCTCAAACGAAAATTTCAGACAATTTAGCAGAGATTCGCTCACGGATTGCTAGCGCCGCGCAGCGAGTGGGCCGCGACCCAGATGAGATTACGCTGGTTGCCGTTAGCAAACAAAAGCCGTTCAGCACGCTCGAACAGGCGTTGGACGCGGGTCAGCTTGATTTCGGCGAAAATCGCTTTGACGAGACATGGCAAAAGATCAAACAGGCCCAATCTTCGGGTCTAGACACGATCCGCTGGCACTATATCGGTGCAATTCAAAGCCGCAAAACCGCGCAAGCAGTTGGCCCTTTCACGCTGATCCACTCAATTGATCGGGCAAAGATTGCCACGAAGTTGAGCAACGATGCCGAAAGTGCCGGGCGCGTGCTGCCTATATTGCTACAAGCAAACGTTAGCGGCGAAGAGAGCAAGCAGGGGTTTGGCGCAGACGAATTAATGGATGCGTTACCCACCCTTGCAGAGCTTCCCGGTATTTGCATCTCGGGGCTCATGACTATGGCTCCTTTTGAAGCAAAGGCCGAGGAAACGCGGCCCGTTTTTCGCGCTATGCGTCAATTGCAAACGCGCCTAAGTACAGCCTACCCGAGCATAGATTTGCACCATCTATCCATGGGCATGACCAACGACTTCGAGGTAGCCATCGAAGAGGGAGCCACCATTGTGCGTATCGGCTCTGCCATCTTTGGCGAACGATGATACCACTTAAATGAAAGTAGTCAATATGGCGTTTCAATTTTTCTCCGTACTCTATGCGTCTCTATGTCAAAACTAGGTAGCATTTAGCTCCAACAACAATCACTTTAGGAGAAACGATAAGAAAGATGACGGACGAAAGAAAAATGGATGCTGCGAAGATTACTTTTATCGGAAGTGGTGCCATGGGTGGCGCAATCATCAAGGGGATACTGGCGCAAGGTCTTGTTACCGCCAATCAGATTACGGCCAGCGATCCGGCAGCTGCGCGGCGTGACATGATGGCGAGCGAATATGGGATCAACGTGACGGGTGATAATGTTGAAGCGGTCGGTGGCGCGACCATAGTAATTCTGTCAGTCAAACCACAGGTACTCGATCTGGTTGCACCTGGATTGATGGGGAAAATCGACAAAGATGCGCTTGTATTGAGCATTGTTGCGGGTGTCTCAATTAGTTCGTTGCAACAAATGCTCGAGCATCAACGTATAGTACGTACGATGCCAAATACGCCAGCACAGATCAACATGGGTGCAACGGTTTGGATGGCATCAGAGAGCGTGACAGATGAACAATGTGTCGAAACGAAGCTAGTTTTAGGCGCGTTGGGCAAAGAGATTCGCGTACACAAAGAATCCTATATTGATATGCAGACGGGGTTAGGCGGTTCTGGCCCGGGATTTGTCTTCCTGATTATCGAGGCGATGATCGATGCCGGTGTGCAGATGGGCTTTTCGCGAGCCGATTCGCAGACCATTGTGCTGCAAACCATCGGCGGCAGCGTCGAACTGGTCAAACAGACAGGGCTGCATCCAGCAGAGTTACGTAATCAAGTTACAAGCCCAGGGGGGACAACCGCAGCCGGAATCTGTGCATTGGAGAAAGGGGGTCTGCGCACAACCTTAACAAATGCGGTTTTGGCAGCATACGAAAAAAGCTGCGAACTGGGCGCAGCGGAGAAATAGGTTCGCAGGTCTATACATTTTACTGCAAATCTATGTGAAGGATCTATGTGAAAAAGGTATCCATTCTCTTCCATCTTGGTTTCGATACATTCACAAATAACCGTGAGCACTCAACCGGTGGACAAGATGAAACGGTTACGAAAAAAGTAAGGCCCGCTTTTACAAGATGAGCCAACACAGTTAATCAAACAAATATAATCATCAGCAGATTGTCGTCAACAATAAGTATTCAGTAAGTGAGCCAAGAATGATATGTCCACAAGACATTTGTGGCCGTTCGAAGGATACAGATACTGCATTTCTTATCCATTGCAGTCTACTGATAAAAGGAAAGAGAGAAAATTAATGATAGATACTCTGCTTCAACTTTATATGTTCGTTATATTGGCAAGAGTCCTTATGTCCTGGGTACCAGGGCTTAGCCAAAATCCAATTGGCGAGGTAATTCATCAAATTACAGAGCCGGTATTAGCCCCGATTCGTGGCGTACTACAACAGTTGCTGCCACCGTCGATGGGGATGATCGATCTTTCACCGATTGTGGTCTTTTTCCTCATTCAGATGTTAATGGGGATTGTATAGAAGATTCAGCCACGCTGAGGTAAGTAACTAAAACGGTTTACGTTTACACTTATGGTGTAGAATTTTGGCAAAAAATTATTGTAAAGAAATGAAACAGGTGCGCCGCGTATTGAATACGTGGCGCACCTGTTTCATTTTCGTATGGCACCAAAACGTCGGTTAAGCTATAGTGGTATACAGTATTGCTTTAGAAACTAAGTGTTTTTTTGGCTCCTGAGAGGAATTTCACAGGTTTTTCTGAACAGCTTGCGGCCATCTATATTTTATTTTTTGAAATAGCTTTAAACGCCTTCTCTGCATATATTTAATTTCTCTGGAATGGGCTAAAATACTAAAATCATAGGTGTAAATTTACGATACTTTTCTGTGCCATCCGCTAATTTTCCAGAGAGCAAACATCAGCAAAAAGTATTATCTTGATAAGTAAGGGTGTCCGCTTCGGCTTCACTTCGGCGAAGTGCTTCGTGCAAAGCTCAGCCTCCGCCATCTGCACTCCGGAATATTGAGATGATACAATCAATAGGATATAAGGGTGAATTCATTGAAACAACAAATTGTTAAACAAAATGGCATTATGTGCTTAGTTTTTGGCATCGTACTTGTATTAATAGCAGGATGTCAGCCAATGGGGTTAGAGACAGGCGCAATGAGTGACAGCGATACGAATGATTCTGAAGGAGGGAGCGTAACCACTATTGCCACAGAAGAGCCGCAAAGTGAGATGGAAGAGGGTGCAGTTGAAGCCGCATCAATGATTTCGTTGAGCAGTGCACAGCAAGCCATTGCAACCAATGCAGCAACAAGCTTGGCAGAAGAGCTAGGTATTGAAGCGAGCCAGGTTTCTATCACAGCGATGGACTCTGTCGAGTGGCCCGATGCGAGCCTTGGCTGTCCAGAAGAGGGAATGATGTACGCCTCAGTGCTTACATCTGGCTACAGGATCATGTTAGAAGTAGATGGAGAGTCGTACGAATATCATTCCGACGACCGAGAAAATGCGAAAGTGGTAAAGTGCGAACAGAAGACGGAATAATTTCCTCACCGTATAAATTATCCGAAGATGAAAAGAAGCCTCATATTCAGTTGAATATGAGGCTTCTTTTCATCTTCGATAGGTAGTTTAGCAGGCTACGGTCTTATTACAAACGGCAACAGAGTTGTGTTGATCGGCTTGTCTGAGACGTTTATTTTCAATTTTGTAAGCAGTTGACGCGAGGGTAAAGCGGCCCAGATTGTTGCTGCGCCGATGCTATTTGGCGAAACGGTCAATGCTGCACTCATGCCAATGGGGCTAGCAGACCAAACAACAGATGGCGTTATCTCGCCCATTGATGTATACATTTCAACGGTTACGACACGTTCTAAAATATTGCCGTACGCATCATAAACCAAAATAGATATAGTTGCCACAGTCTCTCCCGAAGTAGTGTTTAATCTGGATCGGTCGGAGAGCAATTTAATTGATGCAGCTTGATTTGCGACAACATGGATCTGTTCACTGTCGTTTAAAATGTCGGCTAAATTTGCATGTATCGTCGCGACACCTGTCTGTCTCTCGGCATAGAAAGTTGTTGTATAAATACCATTGTTGAGAAGTACATCAATAGATTGCTGACCATTTGCAAATGAGCCGTAATTTGTTTCAAGGCGCAGCGGCTGTGGCATGAGGATGAAATCCCCATCCTCATCACGTACCTCTGTTGAAAGTAATGTTGAACCGTTTCCAGCCAAAAGAGAGAGCGTACTGGCTGAAATATCAACCGAGTACGGTGCAGGGAAAATGGTCAGAGGCTGCTCTACCCTCTCTAGCCCAACGGTGGAGCGAAAGAGATAGCGTCCTGTTGTCGAGGGTGCAAAAAAGGTGATGAAGGCAACTCCATCTTTATTAGTGATACTCTGCCCTGACAGAGTTAGTGTGACATTGTCCACATTATTATCAACCCCGTTTGTTAGAAACAGCTCATACCGCACAACCGCACCCCGCACCGGAATTGCGCCAGATGTAGCTGTTGCGGGAGTCAGCACCTCAACGCGGCTATCAATCGGGTATTGAGGAACAATATCACACGGGAATTCGCTTTTCAAGAGTTGAAGGCCAACTGAGGCGTTCTGCAAAGTTTTGTAAAAGTCGATTCGTCCGGATCCAATGAAATCATCACGGCCTGGGTGTTCGGCCCCATTGATATCCACCGCACTCTGTTTGATTACATCAAGAATTTGGCCCACTGAAAAATCTGGTCTTAGGCTATGGACTAAGCCAGCCAATCCACTAACGTGTGCTGTAGCCATGCTTGTGCCGCTATTATGAAGATATAACTTATTGCTGCCGGTGCTCAGTATATTTATACCCGGTGCGGCGAGATCGACCATTGGCCCAAAGTTGCTGAGCGATGAATAGCTGTCTGTGCTGTCGGTTGCCCCAACGGCAACAGTCCCTTCATATTGCGCAGGCCAAAAAACATCTCGACCCTGATTACCTGTAGCAGAGATGATTAACATCTTTTGCACATAGTTTGCAAATACTTCTGCCAAAATCGGTGAGTCGAATTCAAGCACAAGGCTCAGGTTAATAATACGAACCTGCTCGCGATCCGCATAAGCAAGTGCATCGACAAGCGCATCAATATATCCCGCTCCTTGCCCATCAAGAATTCGTAAAGGCATTATCTTGATATCATGACCAATGCCGGCAATGCCGATCCCGTTGTTTGTGGTGGCAGCGATAGTTCCGCCAACGTGCGTACCGTGGCCATACGTATCATTAGAGAAATCATTATCATTATCAATCCAATCCCAACCAAAACGATCATCAATATAGCCATTCCCATCGTCATCAACACCGGGTAAGCCTGCCGCTTCTATCTTATTTTCCCATATGGAGTCTTGGTCTAGATCAGGATGAGACATATTATAGCCACTATCAATCACAGCGATGACAACGTCCGAATCGCCACGGCTAATCTCCCAGCTTTCTACAACCTGAACCATTGGTAACGGCCACTGGTTGGAAAATTCTGGATCGTTAGGTAAAGAGTTTTCTACATTTTTCTCACCTATATTTGGAATGCGGGCGCTTATAGGATGAGTGGCTTGGATCTGGTGGGGCGAAACGGGACTGTTTCTCTGTATAGTGTCCGCTACGAAATCGGCGGCGTAAATTCGTCTATTGTATGTAACATATCGTAAATCGGAAAGCTGTTCGAGATCATGCCTTGCTTTTTTCAAGTGAGCGAGCAATCGGGCAGTTGACTGTTCGTTCTTTTGCTGCGCTGGATTTATATGGAATGCCTCATCTTGTGGCGCGATTATCTCGACAAGTACGCTATGTAGGTCAGGCCATTCTTTCACTAATTTTAATCCGTGCGTAGTTAAGAACTCATGAAGCGCTTTTTCCGTCTGCTCAGGCTGAACGCCAAGGATCAACTGATTAGGGTGTATAGAGGATGGTTCGCTAAGTTTGTCATAAAATGGAACGGATTGAGACAAAAGCGCACTCGATGCTTTTGATGGGTTCAATACAAGGGGCAAAGCTAAAATGAAGGCACTGGCTCCAAGCAACAGATATCGACGTACGGATGTCAGGTCAATATGTGATGCAACAACAGTCTGGGTAAAGTAAATGGGAGTAAAACACATTGAAAGAATTATCCTTATAATAAGCGGCAATGTACTGAGCGTGTGGGACTATTTAAAAATAAACTGTCCAGTATGGCCATAAGTTACTTCAAAAAAGCCCGCCAAATCCGTCTATTTATTTTTTTGATTAGTCTTATGCTCATGAACCAACTATAACCACTAACGTAATGACATTGAAATATAATGACATTGAGAGGATACGATGTTATATACATAAAGGATGAACGGTACTCTATTCTGCTGTATTGAAATAGGTTTTGCCAAATTCAGTACGCTGGTACACATAATCCTATAAAGAAAGAAGCTTACCCAGAGTGTGCGTACATTGCGCTAAATTACTACTGTTGTAGCACTAAACAGCCCTGCGAAAAGCCGTTTATCTTTTTCGTCTAGCTTTCTCGGCTCTTCGGGATCTCATATGCTTGACAGTGCCATCAATTATTGTAGATCTTTCATGTCGAGTGCGATGCGCTCTGCTAACCACATGAGATTCGGTTGAACTACCTTCTATTGACTAGCCATAATAGAGCTTTTAACAAATGCAGCCGACCCACAAATAAAAAAAGCCTTGCAGAGAATCTCTGCAAGGCTTTTTTTATTCTTGAAAAATATGTATCTCTTTATCAAGAGACTCTGCCTCTGTTCGTTTAGACGACAGAGGCAGAGTTCAATTCACTTACACTTAAACATCTATCAAAATAACTATGGTCATTAAATAGATGTTTAAGTGACTAGATAATCTTAGCGAGTTACCGCACAGATTGCCCAGACCGTCATATTCCAACTGTCATCACAGTTACAATTGCCGGTTCGTGCAATGCGAGCATTCCAAGCTTCAACGCTAGCGTGCCATGAGGTGTCAGAAATTGGGTAGCTCTCCCAAGCGCTGAGAATCCAATCTTCGCCTACTGGCGCATCGATATCGAAACCACCACCAAGTGCAACATGCCCTGCTGGACATTGAACCGTGAGGCTTTTGCTGTACTGGTTGTCTCTCGCTGTCGAAGCACTAACACGTGTTACGCTAAAGGATCCTGAAGCTCCTGGAGGACCTGCTGGTCCTGGAGGGCCTACTGGGCCTGGAACGCCTACACCCGTTGCACCTGGAGGGCCTACTGGACCAACCGGACCTGTTGCACCCGTGGCACCTGTTGCACCAACACAATCAAAGGCATCGAATTGGCCATCGCCATTTCGGTCTTCGCTTATGTCTCGGGCACCGTTACCGTTAGTATCCCAACAGCTGATACCGGAAGCACCGGTCGCACCCGTTGCACCAACCGGACCTGGAGCACCTGTTGCGCCAACTGGACCTACTGGACCTGGAGCACCTGTTGCGCCAACCGGACCTACTGGACCAACCGGACCTGGAGCACCTGTTGCGCCAACTGGACCTACTGGACCAACCGGACCTGGAGCACCTGTTGCGCCAACCGGACCTACTGGACCAACCGGACCTGGAGCACCTGTTGCGCCAACCGGACCTACTGGACCAACCGGACCTGGAGCGCCTGTTGCACCAACCGGACCTACCGGACCTGCTGCACCTGGAGCGCCTGTTGCACCAACTGGGCCTACTGGGCCTGGGGCACCGTCAAGACCATTAGCACCTGGAGCGCCTGTTGCACCAACCGGACCTACCGGACCTGCTGCACCTGGAGCGCCTGTTGCACCAACTGGGCCTA
>ENA-ORXT01000438-ORXT01000438.1-marine-metagenome-genome-assembly--contig:-NODE-438-length-66308-cov-7.377708_pt1 | contig 66308 bp, 47 predicted proteins | sample MGYA00237868_ERZ511482 | MGnify/ENA metagenome assembly ERZ511482 | reverse complement strand
CGCAGAATCCTAGTCCCATCCTATTAATCCTCCCATAAATCCATTCATTAGATGAATCCTAGTTATATCATGGTCATCGCCCTATCTTAAACCTTATAGGAAATACTATTTTAGACTTCACGACTTCGTCACCCTGCTTGCCAGGAATCCATTCTGGAAATTGTTCAGTCAATAAATTCTTTACCTGCTTATCCATTGGTTTGCCAAGTGAGTTTAATAGGTCAACTTGCATCAACTTTCCAGACTCATCAACTATTAGTTGAGTCAATAGAGTTCCTTCTATTCCAGCTTCTATGTATTGCCATGGATAATTCAGATTTCTATAGGTCCTTTCAAGTAATTCACGAGTTGTGCATCCTTCATCTTCCCCTACACACTCAACTAAAATAGGTTTCGTGTCTGGGTTAACGTACCAGCCAGGTGCACTCCTTTCTTTAAATATTCCATCAACAACTGTCCCCCATTGTTCCCCGATCTGAACTAAACTTTCATATTCATAGGAGTAATCTATACGGTCATAGATCGGCTCAAGGAGGTATTCACCAGATAAATCCACAACACCATATTTATCATTTATTTTTACGATAGCCCGCCCCCTCCAATATTCCTTAATCAATTGATATTTTGGCTCCAATAATATCTCCCTATTTTTATCAATCAAACCCCAGCCTTCATCAATTCTTATTTTACTGCGTCCACTCATCTGCTTATAATATTCATCCACATAAATAGTCTGCTTCTTCTCCCCTTCTAAAATTTTGACTCTATATTTTCCTATGGTTTCATCAAACTTGAATTTCTGAGCATTCAAGTTGAAAGCAGACAAGACAATAATTATTAAAAATAGAAAACGCATGATGTGTGTGTTGTGTCATAAATATATAACAAACTTCACAAGTAGTTTTGATTTTTAAATTACATCCGTTAAAATCCTACAACTACTTAGAATTTTAACAAGGGCTTTACCTCTTTACGACACAGATCTAAAAAGCTGTTTCCATCACGATTCTTAAGATTGGGGTCAGCTCCATGGTCTAGTAGCAATTGCAAGGTTTTGACCCTTTCGGCAAATATGATTCCTTCTCCAAAACCATCGCCACAACATTGATTACAAATTATTAATGGATTACCAAGATTGGGGTCAGCTCCATGGTCTAAGAATTTTTTACTCATCTCATAATCAGAAAACATAACAGAAGCGCACAAGGCAGACTGGTCTTTCATATTTACTTTCGCCCCGTATTTCATCAGCGTATCTACTAAGTCCATTCTTTCAGATTTGGCGGCAAAAAATAATGGCGTATCACCATATTGGTTTAATGGATTGGGGTCCTCAGATTTTTCAAACAAGTACTTTAAAATCTCATAATCTTTTTCATGGTCATAATTTTCCATATTTGCCTGATAGATTATTTGCATGACAATGCTGTGCAACAGCGTAATGTTCTCAGGACAGATAACACAATCACCAGCTTCTTGAGATGTTCTTACATTTAAATCCAATCCGTTTTCCACAAGCAACTTAACCATATCAAAGTCAGGATACCTTATCGCTAAAAATCCAAGTGGCTGATTATAATTATAATTATCCATGATTATCGGACTATTGACGTCAACACCTAAATCTATGATTCTTTTCGCCCCTTCAACATTGCGTCGGAACACATAAAACTTTAATGCTTTGTATCGATGACTCGAATCCAATTGAACTATTTGCCTTGAATTTAGCAGCGTGTCTATTAAATCATTTCTCCGTTTGGCAAAATAAAAATCTAGAGAATCATTGATGGTTTCCATCCTGTATTCGGGTGGAGTAATTGCTTCGACTGGTGACACAACTGTATTATCAGATGGCACAAAATCCTTGTTAAGGGTCGCGACTGTTTCAACTGGATTTGCGACGGCTTTGGGATTATCGCTTTTCTCCACAGCTGAACGGCAGGATGAAAGAAAAAAAAGTAAGAGGAGAAAATGGTAGGCCGTTTTCATGTGTACTAAAGTTAAATATTCAATTTACTACCACAAGGTAGCTTAGCTTTACCTTAAAACACATATCATTATTTAAGCGACTGATATTTTTGAGAATTCGTATCGTTATGTTTATTGATATTCCTTCATTTCTGCAGCAATCAATGGCTCATACTTATACACCACATCTCTAATTTTCCCATAACTACCATCCGGCAGATTGCAGAATCCAAAGGCGCCGCTCTACGTTTCTGGATTAAAATACGTAAAAGCATAGACCCCGATTTAACCTCCATTGTGCAATCTAAGTACCGTCGAGGATACTGCCTAAAAGATTCCAACATCGTATTCATCACTTATAGGCGATGCATCTCGCTCCTCTAAGAATCAATGAAGGGGCTAGAATATTGAACGGAGGATTCATCTGATTTACTTCCTGATTGACATGAAACAAAACACCCAAGAACAGCAACCAACAATATCCTATAAAACATATTATAAATATTTATCAGCTATTAAAAATTGTTTTATAAAATGGAAAGCATAAAATTGTATCTATGAGTTTTCAATTTATCCAACTTTAAAGAGACGAGATGAATGAATGTTTTGTTAAAATAATTGATGGGTCGTGTATGTAATTCTAGCACCTAAATTTTTATAAAGATCTAGAACCATTCATCATGGCCTTCAGATTAATACCAAAGGAAACAAGGCTATTAGAATATAGATCCGCATCGCGATGGATTTTTGACACATAATATTCAAACTCTGGTTCAATGATCAAGCTGAAAATGCTTGAAGTTTTAATTTCATATCCTAATCCAAATTTCAGCTTATGGAGGTTATTATTATCCAGTTCAAAAACGCGCAACTTATCCTCCACCCCGCATGGAAATAGTACAGAATTAATTTCACTCTGTGCATGGAATAGGTATTCATAGCCGAGTTTTAGAAATAAATTTTTATTCTCTTGTGATACACCTATATTTACTTCGAGTGGAATTCCTAAATAATAATTATCATTAAAATCTTCTTTCCAAGACTTCTCAATGATAGGCCCTCCAGTTGCCGGATTAAAGTCAGATGGGAACAAAGTAGAATAGTCTTTTTGGGAGTAACTAATTCTTGTGTAGTTTATTCCTGTCACTAAATTTATCCGACTATTTAGACTTGTTGAATAAACAAGACCTATAGAGTAATTAAATTCGGATTGAGTTTCGTTTAGCTCATCAATCTTATTCTCAGGAACTACCAAATTAGGATTGATTTCTATACCTATAGCATATTCATTACCGAATTGTGCAGAGGCATGGTTTACCGAGATTACTAAACCTAGTATAACAATAAATTGCTTCATTATTTCTTATATTAAAGTTACAGCTGACATAAGATGATGACATCTAGATTATTTCTATTGCCTTGCTTTATCAAAAATGTATACCTCCATAACTCAAAGGAACTCCACTTTCGTCAGGCGTCAACAAATCTAAAACTCTTTTTACATTCACGCCCGATGAATCCAGTTCTAAAGAAATTACTGACATCGAAGGAAAAGTTTTTACACAGCCGCAACATCTGATTGATGCATTTAGTGCTGGACAGTTATCATTTAATAACTCTGTAAAGGCCATCAAATTACGGTCATGCACACAGACATTGTTATCCGAATCAAGCAAATTAAAGTCCGCTAATTCTGAGTTCAATATTGATTCCAAGGATTCATCATTTAATTCTAATAAAGCCGTTACGAAGTCATCGCAATTTTCAGCTATTGAGCTTAGCGAATTTAACTGTGGATCCTCGGATTTGCTACAAGATAGTAAAGGTCAACAAGATGAAGGATAAGTTCTTAAATAGTTTCATAATTATATTATTTCTAATATTTACTAGTTTAACGAACCCTCTTCTATTTTGGTTGGAATAGTTTACAGATTTTGATAAATATCTAGATACGCATAGTCCTGAAGCTATAAATTCAACTTATACCGTCTACATAAGATTTTTATTTATTTACAGTTTTTGAGATGCTTGATTTATTTGCATTTTCAATTTCGGAAGAGCCGATGGAAATGCTACTTACAATTCCATATTTTCTATATTGTATATACTCAGAATTCAATAAATCATCTAATTATAATTTTACAAACCGTGCCGTGCCAAGATCTGTTTCTAAGAAATATATACCTGAATCCAAGGCAAGAAGATCAAGGTAATCGGAGTCAATAAATGAAAAGATTTTTCGACCATTCGAATCGTACAATGTACCGGAGGCTTTTTCACTTAGCTGTAAGGCATTGTTAGAGGAAATAGGATTCGGATAAACATAGAACGATTGCACCTTTTCTTCTGAAATAGCACTCACATTTTCACAGTTCCCTTCATAACTTGGATATGTTCTAAAGTGTGGAAAAGTAGGTAATACATCTGCAGAGTTTCTAGTATTTTCTGCTAGTGATAATGAATGTTGTTTAAAATTGCAGGAAGCTCCTTTTTCATTTGGAGATTCAATGATTCCAAAAGAAAAATGACCGTTCCCATACGGTGCAACTACAATTTGTTGATTAGGATCAAGCATTTGTTTACCAAAATATAATGGATAGATAAATTCGAAGCTACCATCCCATGTATCAATTAATTCAACTTCAAGTGCATCATAATTACAAAGGTCAATTTGACGAAGTTGAGTAAGGGATGAGATATAGAGAAATCTGCTGTCTGGAGAAAAAGAGCAGCCTAATGGACTTTCAGTATCATCTTGCGCTACAATGGTGTATGATTGTTGATCGTATAATTCGCCCGTTTGATTATCAAATTTCCACAAGCTTACTTCTTCATTTTCTGCAACTACCTGAGCGAAGTATTTCCCGTCTGGAGAAAAACTAGATTGCCCATTAAACTGAGAATCATAAAATCTTCCCCATTTGGAAGTTTCAACAGATTCTACTCCATCAGCCGTTAGAAGAATTTTATAATATTCATCACTTTGATATTTACCCACAATAATCCACCAATCTTTTCCATTTAAATGCCGTGTCGCTTGCATGGTACTATTGAGAAGAATATCATCAATTAGTACTTCATTACATGCCGAGATTTCTCCTAGGCCATTCTCCTTCGTCATATCAATAGTTGTCTTGCTCAAATTGGATGCTGCAGACCAGTATTCCCCATCAATCAACAATGGATCTAAATCAAACAAGTGATACACACCATTATTATCATTATCTGGCAATGAAATAATGGACTGATGAGATAGAAAATAGTTCAAGGGATAATTTTCCAAGTCTGAATTAAAACAATCAGAGCCTTTGATTGGTAAGTTGTGCATGTTGTTAATAGAAATCCCATTAGAATAGAATTGTAGATTCCCAGTAACATCTGACATGACCACTGTCCCCTTTCGAAAATCATAAGGAGGAAAATATCGGGCAGCAATTATTGATTCAGGAAATGTATAATCAAAACCTCCAGTCCCTCTCCCACTAGAATATTCATATCCCATAATCCAATAGTTATCAAAATTATTAGCCCTCGGTTCAGAAAACTCGCAATTATCCACTTGGATGAATGTGCTCAGAGTGATTGTATCTCGATTGTTATCGAAGACTTTCAAAGTTGCATTAAAGGTGCCAGGTCTTAAATATTTAATCATTGGATTAAGAGCTGCAGAGGTAGCTGGGATGCCTCCCTCAAACTCCCATTCATAATTAAGACTTATGTGTTCAGTTGTAGGCCAAAACTCAATATAATTTTGTTGGCAGATGTTAAAGCGATCTTGTTTTAGAGATGCATCTAATTCATCAAATGAAAGGACTCCGATATTATTCAGAATAGTTCTTTCTAATCCAGCAGAATAAAATCTGCTTTGAAGAGCAAGTAGAAATTTACCTTCACTAATGTATTCTACATCCCTAACTCGTAGACTGTTAAAATATTCAAATTTCTGATCATCATTGTATCTATACATTAATCCATTCCAAGCAGAAAAATATATTTGCTCTTCCAATTTGAAAAAAAATGGATAATCTATGTCAATATTCTTTGCTACTGTATCAATACCCTCTTCTCTATATTCTAAAATATTATCACCGAATTTATCTGTTATAAATACTTTATTTTCGATCGTAATTACTTTGCCCACATTAATATCTAATTCAGATATTAATTCCCATTCTCCAGTTTCATCAGCTAAGAACATCAATTCTTTATCATTAACTAACATTAAATAACCACCCTTAAAAGACCTAATGTTACTATAGCTATACCATGAAAATTGACCACCCAAGGGTAAAGACTTAAGTTCTTTCCAATCGTTATTCTGAAGATAAAATGGACCACCATCAAGTGAAAAATATTGATACTCATCTAATATGAATAACTTGTCATTAATAATATTAATTTCAGTAATAGGCAAAGGAGAATTCATATTCTTCCATTGTATTTTTTCGAATTTCCATAGCTGCCCTCCAGATACTGCGTACAATTCATTCTCAAAAACCTCCAATTGTGAAACTCTAGATGGCAAAGGTGCTTCAAATTGAGTAAATGATTCACCATCCCAATAGACAATATTGGGAGAGTAAACTCCGTCTGCAAAAGTAAATCTTCCTCCGATCACATATTTGTCATTAAAAGTAACAATGGATTGGCCAAGTGAATACTCAAATGCGTTTACAAAACTAATATTTGAGGAAACTCTACCATGGTTAATTATTCTATCATTTTCAATAACTGAAAGAGAAACACTATGTGATACCCAATGTTGAAAACTTCCTCCGATCAAAATTTTATCACCAATACTAGAAGCTGTGTGAATACTACCTTCAATAAAATTATTAGATCCTTGAAAATTAATTTTTTCTAAAGCTCCATCCTGTAATTTATAAAAATCAGAATTTTCATCAACCAGGTGTAATTTATTTTCATGTACAAATAGTTCCACCGAATTTAATTCCAAACTTGTTGAGCCTAATAGTTTCCATTCATTGATTGAATAATCAAATTGATATAGATAATCATCGATGGTCGTATAAATCACACCACCCACGTAAGCGCACGACTCACTGACGCTAGACTCATCATTTACTCCTGGCAAAGTTGTCCAAGCACCATCTGTGTAGATCGAAACCGTGTGAGTATAACCTGCTCCATTACCTCTAAAACCGCTCCCCCATGCTAGTAAGGTATTGTCCGACACAACAAATCCACTTGCATTCAAAAACGAATAAAGACCTGCATCCACCCACTGCTCCTCAGAGTACTTCATGACTCCATAATTTCTAGTACCACCTATACCTCTGAAATCTCCGGTGACATATAATTCACCGTCAAACCAAGTCAGGTCTCTGATAGAGCCGCTCATGAACTCTATACCCATTGGCTGCCATACACCATCCACCAATTTTGCAATATTTATAATTGATTCATTGGACTCGATGGTAAATTTTCCTCCAATGTATAAATGTCCATTGTGAAATTCAGCACAATACACAACGCCGTTTATGGCTGAAGTGTCAGAGACTGGAATCCATTCCCCATTCTTTCTCTGGGCAACTTTGTCAATTTGCTTACCGTCAATACCTGAAAAAATTCCAACTGCATAATAATCACCACTTTGGTCATCGATCGCAAATTTATTAATTGTTCCACTTATGGTTAAGCCGTCGCCGAGCGGTTTAATCACTTGAGCAGAAATAATTTGCTGCAGAAAGATTAGCATTATAAATAGGATTGCGGATTTCATCTTTTGAAAGTCAATAATTAAAAACATAGCCATTAGGTTTAGCTTGCTGACAATGTAATCAAAAGCAATTACATTGATTCATGAGACTAATTCATTTCAATTATTAAATGTACGGTCGAGTCTTAAATAAGACTTGTCAAAAGATTCACTAGTTTTTTAAAACTTCGGAGATGCTTGATTTATTTGCATTTTCAATTTCGGAAGAGCCGATGGAAATGCTACTTACGACATTCATATGCTCTATCTTCCAATCCTGCGGAATTTTTTGCTTGAAGGTTTTTACGATGGTCAAATTCCTAGGATTAGAATCACTGGTTTTTAATTTTTCGCCCTCAAATGGGGTCAGCAGCAATCTAGCAACATGATTGTAAACCATTTCATCATCGGGCACCCGTCCTGGCAGTAATTCATAACCACCCATTGTCCCCTTTAAATTGTTGGAATAATAATTTGTTTGAGACCAAGTAGGACCAGTTCCACTTACCTGATCTTCGGTCAATCCAACCACCAGTTTAATATTTTCTTCAGGACTCTTAAGCTTTGTTGTAACTTCGATCTCCAACGTTCTTGATTTTTCATCCCACTTTACAGAATGTGTTATTGTTGCTTTCGGCTCAGCGGATGCACTTTCTAAAAATGCCATCTCTAAGATCGCAGGATCCATAGATTCTGTTCTTTCGATTACGGCTGTAGGAAAACCTTGAATGAAACTACTTAATCCGTTTAATTTTTTGCCATTTTTCTTATTGCGGCTATGAGCCTGTCCCATCCACGGCAGCATTTCCATTGGATCGTTTTGATGCACTGCAATGCCGATAAAATGGTCTGGATATTTTTTAGATAAATAAGACATGTGGACATCACCTCTAGGACACCAACCGCACCAAGTACCGGTCGCCTCTTCTATCCAGACCCTCTTTTCTGGATGGAGATCAAAACCCTTCAGCTGAATAGGGATAGAGTTATTGCAATCATTTTCATCTATTTTACCATTAACCTTCAGGATTGAAATGGTTGATGAAAGATCTCCACGATAAACTAGATTTCTATCCAAAGCTAGAAGAGTATCAGCATCTACTTCTAAGTCAAGATTATATTTTTGGCTACTCAAGTCACCTGCCGACTCAATGCTAAGTTCAATATTTTTAATTTTCTTCTGGCCCATGTTTTGGATCAAACATTCCAGGGGCTGTTCTGTTCCGTTGATGCCTGCATAAACAGACATAGACCTTGCTCCAAATTCAGCATTGGGCGCGACAACTTTTGCAATGGCGGCATCATTTTTCAATTTTACTTCCTCGGACTTCCCACGATGATCTAAGTAAATATTATCCACATAAAACCGTTCATTCTTTCCAATGGGATATAAGGCCAATGACGCAATAGACTGTCTTGCTTTATCTTCCTGAATATATGATCCGACACATTGCTCATCTACATAAAATTTCCATAAGTGATTTTTAAAATTCACATGTATAGACATGGTGAACCACTTTCCTTGTGGGTAAATATTACTCAATTTGCTCTGGCCATCCTCATCGATTCTAAAATAACCGTTATCATCTAGGTAGCATTGCATACTCCACACAACTCCAGGGACTTCATTGCCTTGAAAACTAAAGTACCCTGTAGCACCTTCTGGGATAAATAAATCGATAGAAAATTGTACAGAGCCAGCGGTAAATCTCTTCTTAAATGGAAGATATACATCCGTGTCTTTTCCATCTTCTAACATCAAGGAATTTTTCCCCGTAGACGCTTTCTTAGAAGTTACGGATGCATCCGTACCCTGTGGCCACAACTTCCACTCAGAGGAAATTATTGTAAGGAGATCACCATCAGCATAAGATTCAAAATCCTCACTAATTTTAGCTTGAGCCGAAAGATCAGTGAATAAGAAAAAGGAGATCAAAAAAGGTATATAAAATTTCATCTCAACAAATTAAGTCATAAGTCAATCATATGATGAGACTTAACTAATTTTAACTAAATAGGAATGCAGGAAATTAAATCATATTTTAATATTAAGCACTGTAGAAAGATTGCAATATAATTTTTGAATCCACGACTATTACCTTTGAACTTTGACCATAAAATAATGGATTGACTTAGGTCAAATCTGAGATGTCAAAATTTGACGAAAGTACACTTATAGATCATTGAGAAAAATGTTCTCTGCTCTTTCAGATATTCAAATCGATTATCAAGATACTGAAGGTTCATTTCCAGTCTTTTTGGCCATGTTTATTTGAATGTCTTGTCTAGGGAAAGGTATTGTCAATTCATTGTCAAGGGCCGCATGATAAACAGTGGTTATGATTTCATCTTTTATGATTAATAAATCTTCATATTTTTTGATATGAAATTTGATGCCATAAATGATGGCAAAGTCATCGCAGGAAAGTGTGTAAATTGCAGGAGGTGGTGAATCCAAAATCTTTTCATTCCCCTCTGCAATATCAAGCAAAACCTTTTTTACTTTTTCAGGTGCGTCATCATATGAAAATCCAAATTTTAATAATTCTGCATATTTCCTAAAAGGTCTACTTAGGTTTTTAATTTTTGCTTTCGCAAGCATATTGTTGGGTATGATAATTTCTTCATTAAAACGTGTTTGAATTTTAACAGACCGCCAATTTATCTCTGATGCCCTTCCTATTTCCCCATTAATGTCTACCCAATCTCCTCTATTGAAAGGGGTAGCCATTAACAATGATATTCCATTAAATAAATTCCCCAATGGTTCTTGAAGCGCCAAACCCAAAACAATTGAACTTACCCCAAGGGCTGTCAGCAAACTTCCTAAATCCAATTGCCATATTACCGATAAAACAAAAGTATAAACAAGAGCAACTACCAAAAGATGTATTACATCTCTGGCCAACTTGGGCATGACTTCTTTATTTATAAGAATATTGTTTTTTGAAAAAACAAAATAGTCTACAATCCTATAGCACATCGAAACCACTATCAGCATTATAATTGTCTGTATCGCCCGTAGCAATGTTAGCTCTGTAGAAAGACCTATGATTTTAGAAAGCGTCAGGTATACTGCAGACAAAGGAATTAAAAAAATCCTGCCTATCTGAAGCGCCAAGACTTTTTTCCCTGTTGCTTTCCTTTTTATATAAATCAAGGTTGCAAGCACAAAGATGAGTGGCAAACCTATCAAGATAAAAGCGCCCCAGAAATTTTGCCAATTTTGAATATTAAATATTTCCAATTCTTATTTATTGCACAAGAATGCTTGTTTTTAAAGATGTGATGGAACCCATCGTATTAGATCAGTGTTGCACCTAATTAATCAGGAATTAGAAACACCCTCATTTGAACTGGACATGCTTCCATAATCATCCCATCTGTAAATAATTGGAAAGTATGATTTTTACAACCGCTTTCATATTCAATATCCGCTTTTAATTTGTGATCAACAATTTGCACATTTTTGATAATCAAACTGCCATCAAGTTTAGATCTTAAATAGTCCTGATCTATAAGATTTGAATCATAGCGCATATGTTCCTTGCATTCTTTTTGCACTGAAGATATGCTATGAAAGTTTGGTAGTATACTATCTGGTAGCAAAGCTAACGCTAAAATTATATAGCCAATTTTTAAAGATTGAAAGCTTTTAATTAGTGCAGTTGCAAGAACCATCTTATCGTGTTTACCTAAAGGATGGCTACTAGAATCAAATTACATAAATCAATTTCAAAAAGATTTATGAATGATACTTTTAGAGATCTTAGTCTGAACTTGTATCACTTCTTTTCTTCTTCACCTTCCCCTTCTTTCTTAGGTCGGAAACGCAGCTGCAGTCCTTGTAAAAAGTTACGTAGGAATTGATCTTCGCAGTCTCGATATTGTCTTTGCTTTGGATTTCTGAAAATAGCAGTGACCTCGTGTTTACTGATCCTCATACCGACACTATCGTAGGCATCCATAATATCAGTATCTTTAAAGTTGAGCGCTATCTTCAATTTTCTAAAGATGATGTTGTTGTTCAGTACCTTTTCTGGTGCCGGTTGTGGACCTTCTCTTTTTCCTCTTTTTAGATTTATCAATCCATCTAAAAATGAAGCAAAGTGTGGATCAGATATTTCTGCATATTTTTCATGATCTTCTCTTTTGAGCCAGCTGACAACCTGTTCTTTAGATACTTTTGCTTGCGCTTGCGCAAATACATCAACCATCTGATCATCATTTAGATCAAAAATATATCTCAGTTGGCGGAAAACGACATTGTTATGCATACGCTTATTATTCTATCAAGACTAAATTATTTATTAAAATATGGCTGGGAACTAGATACAACTTGTTTAAAAATTACAAACGCTCAACAAAATCTTTAAAGACTTTTTTGTGAAGTTCCAGATCTAATTTTGGTGAAAGAGAAGCTCTGACAATGTAATCTTTATCACCCTCTTTGGTCGTTCCCTGGGTTGAAGTAGCAGGCACGGTCCAGTAACATCCTTTCAATTGTCCGTAGCTCACGCAAAATTTACTTTCTTCTGGAATTTCAGAAATCATCAAATGAATTAATTTGAGATTCAAAGCTCTTTTATACTTTTCCTTTTCTTCCTCCGTCTCCCCCTTTGTCGGAAGGTTTAATGAAAATACGGAGGGCGTAAATCCTTCTGCTGCTAATTCCTCAGAAACGAAATTAATTTTTGCTGCAGGGAGGGTCTCCTGAATGAAGCTCACAAATTCACGAGTATTCTGATATGCATCATTGATTCTCTGGGTCATGGTAGGCATTTGCTCTGCTAGTATTTCTAATTGATGACTAGTCGCTTCATTGTCACAGAGTTTTAGATGCCATTCAATTTTCTCTATTAAATTTTCTACGATTTTATTCCCTACACAATAGCCTGCATTACATCTTCCGCCACTCGGAAACTTAGAACCGCTTGCATAGGAAATTGCTCTGACGGTAGAGAGTATGTTACCATCACCTAGAAAATGAACGTTGGGACAAAATGTCTGATCTAAAATGAAGACAGGATCAATAGCCAATTCTCCACTTTTAGTTTTACGACTTTGGCTTAGAACATTTTTTAAGGCATTAAGATCAGGAACTTCAACTCTAGGATTGGTTGGAATTTCTGCAATGATGTATGGGACTGCATCTTCTTCGGCTATTTTGCTCAAAACCTTGTTTAAACTTTGAACCATATCTTGTCCATCATCAACTAGTAAATCTACAACTTCGACATGGTCTAAGCATGCGGCGATCCTTCTTGCTTGATCATTGGTTCCACCGTAACAATTGGGTGGTACAACAAATTTTATTTCTTTACCGATATGATACTCATTGGCATGTTGAATCAGTCCCATTGAAATGGCATACTGGATAGACAGTCCGCTTGACCCAATCAATGGTTTTGTTGGAGCAGCAGTAACTTCTGTGATGTATTTTTGAACAAGAACTTTGTTGGTTTCAAGCGCTTGAGGTGAAGAATCATTAGAGGCTTGCTTTGTAATAATCTGTAGTAGTGTCAGACAATTGGGAGGAGTCATCGCGATGGTCTCTCTCCTTCTTACATGTTGAATTTCAGAAACATAATCATTATTCTTCTCACCATTTACAAATACGATTGATCCAAATTCAGGATATATGTTGAGGTAAAAATCAATGCTAGGACTAAGGTCAAAGTTATTCGTATCGTCCTGTTGAGTAATGAAAATAGTACTTCCGTCAAAGGAAGGAATTTCTGATGAATCAACCTGCTGTTTTAGATCAAAGTTATATCCATAAACATCTTTGATGGCTTGAGCATCCAGGAAAGGTGGATTATCTCCAGAATAGATAATTTGGGTATTTTTCTTATCGAGCAAATTTTTCCTAAGAATGGCTAATATGGGTGTTACCTTAGAAGAGAAACTAATGATATTTTCTGCATCTAAATCATTAAGCTTGGCGTAAGTCCATTCAAGCACACAAGACAAGGGATGCCCCAATCGAATGTAGTCGTAGGCAGTCTTCAAATCGTCAAGTGCAGATAATTCTGAATTATTGTCCTTGAACAATACTTCAAACTCCGCTAAAAACTCAGTTTTAGCCAATTCTTCATTATAAATATCTAGTCGATGGGTTGTTAGATTCAACCAATCGTTTGGCACAATTGCGAGTACATCGCTGATATAATTTAATGTTTTATTGTCTTCCATCTTAGTCTTCGCTCTATAGGAGGGCAATATACAAGATTAGATTTTTAAAGACAGTGCGTAGGGCTAGTTGTCAATGTTTTTTATCTCGTAAATCCAGTATGGTCTTGGATTTGATATTTGCACAAAATCCAGGCATCCCTCAATTCTTGAAAGAACTACTTTTTCTTTTGCGTCATCCTAAATAAAAATTCCGCTATAAAACAAAAAACAATGATCCCTAGAGCAATGTAGACGTATGAATGGTTGGTTCCATATTGTTGAATCAATAGTACAACCAAAGCGACGGCGCAACTTAATGCCCCCACGATAGGAATCAATTTATTACTGCTGGTTTCGCCGGCCAATTTGTATCCAGCTAGGTTTACGTGTGTGAAAATCACTAAGAAGCCAACACTTCCTGCCGTTGAAATACTTTCTAATTCGAGGGTATTAACAGCAATAAGAGTCAAGATTGCGGTAACCATCAAGCCAATCGGTTGATTCCACAATTTGCAGGTGAACACGTCTGGCAATTCATAATCTTCTGCTAGTTCAAAATTGACACGAGTCCCCCCATACAAAGAAGCGTTGATCGCAGAGAAGGTAGAAATCAATGCGGCAACACTAATGATTGTAAAACCGACTTGACCAAGGACCGGCTTAGCCGCCTCAGCCAGAACATAATCTTCAGCCGTTGCTATTTGAGAAAATGGCAAGGATCCAACAGTAACTGCGGCAATTATCATATATAGAGCTATGACAAAAATAACAGACCAATAGTAGGCCCGAGGAATATTCTTTTCTGGATCTTTTATATCCGGTGCAGAATTGGCAATTAATTCAAAACCTTCATAGGCTACAAATATCACCATCCCAGCTGCCACTAATTCAAAGGTGGATTCCCAATTCTCAGGCGAAAGCTGTCCAAGATATTCACTGCCAATCAATCCGTATCCAGCGATAAAAATGAAACCAAGGAGTATAAATAACTTGATGGTTACTGCATAGGATTCAATTTTACTAACAACCTTTATACTGTAGTAATTAATACCTAATGCGATCAAGATTATTGCGCTGGCATAGATATGAGAATCAAGCTTTTGATTGCTAGATAATTCTAAAAGATTTGGAGCATACGAGCCAAAGGCAGATGCATATAAGGCCAACATTATTATATAGCTAATCCAGAGCAGGTTATTAATCCCACCACTGTACACTCCAATACCAAATGCCTTATTAATAAACTTTACGGTCCCACCTTTGTCTGGAAACTTTAAGGATAGTTTTACATAGCTGTAAGAAGTGATTAATGCGATAAGTCCAGCGATGAGAAAAGAGATGGGAGTGCCACCTTTGGCGAGTGTTGTGGCTAAGCCTAACACGGCAAAAATTCCACCTCCGACCATCCCTCCGATACCAATGGAAATGGCTTCTTTCAATCCAATTTTATCACTCATTTGAAGTAATTCAGTATAGGAAATTATGCTTACAGCTAATCGCTCATAACAAGATACTGAATTCAATATTGTATATAAGTAACAAATTTTAATTTTTTCGCAAATGTCGAGTTCAGCAAGACTGATTCTTAGCTATAACAATAAGTCAATATGTTGCATCTGTGCGGAAATGACTTAGTGCACCTAGGCGATTATTCACCCGACGGTAGAATGGTGTTTTGAGTTAAAGATTAAAACTTATAGTTCAAACCTATAGAAATACTCAAACCCAGATCATCTGCAAAATATCGCTGCCTGTTTAAATAATCCCGGTAGGCTACATTCAATAAATTATCAGCTTTTACGAAGCACCTAATTTTGTAGCGAGAAGAATTAATATTTGCAGAGAGCTTAAGGCCAATGAGATTATAAGCCGATGGAGGTGCAATAAAATCCTGACCAGCTAAAATATTATTTTGCTCAAAAACGTATCTATTATTTATTTCAATTTCCGATTCCTCAAATTTTAATTTTCTAATCTGCAAGGAATTTTCAGCTCTATAAACGAGACTCCCAAAAAAGCTATTCGGTGGCATGAAAATTAAAGGGATATCCTCTACAGTATTTACACCTTTCAAATAACTGTATTTTAAGGTACCGAAAAAAGAACGTCCAATGGTAAACTGAGTAGATACGTCTAGACCATATATGTTGGCATCCATCTGTTCATATTTAAAAACAGGAAAAAAGCCACGTATCGTTTCTCTAATCTCACTTTGAGGAACGAGTGAAATGTAATCGTTAAATTTTTGATGATAGATTAAACTATTGAATGAAAAATTGGCATTGGGAATCCATTGATATTCCAAGGTGTTCTTCAAGGCAGTTTCCGCCCTCAGATTTTCATCACCTTCCTCAATCCCGCTCACTCCTTGATGTAATCCATTGCTGTACAATTCATTGATCGCTGGATTTCGAGTCGCGTAACCTGTATTCCAACTTATTGATTGTGTTTTTGTAAGTTCAAATTTTGCTGAGAGAAGTCCACTGTAGTTGTGAAATTTATTTTTGAATCTTACAATCTCTACATCTACTCCCCTGCTGATGGTCACCACATTCTGCAACTCATAATCATATCGAGCTCCGATATTAAAATCTATTTTTTCTAGCTTTTTGGAGATTGTAAAAAAGTGACCTAATTTCCAAGAAAAATAATCTGGAATTAATGGAAGGATTCCTGTTTCTGGATTATTGGTATTGTCTGTTGTAATGTTTTGTTGACCTATCTTAAACTTCCAATTTGCCGGAAGGTTATGAATATATTTTAATTCTGTATTAAAAGTATATTGAGCGATGTCCAAAGAAGGAATATCAGACCGACCACTCCTCCTTACATCAAACTCTTTCCTATTATTCAATTGACCTGCTAGTACAAGTTCGATCAATTGATCATTTTTTAAAAAATACTTTGCTTTGGTTTTTACCAGATGGTGAGACACTTTTTGCCGTGGAGCATCAATTGTATAACTAAAATTTGGCTCTGTAAAAAATGGGACCTCACTGACTAGGGCACGTTCAAGATCTGTAATGTTTCCAATATGTGAGCCTCTTAAAATCCCTAATTGGGTATTAAAAGTACTGGCATAAAAATCTAAAAATAATTGATCCTTAACCGTTTTTTCTAACTGCATTGCTAGACTGCCCTCCTCTATACCCGTATTATTCAGAAAATAATCTGCGGTTTCTCGATCGCCATATTTCTTCAAGGTTCCGCTTACTTTCCAAGCCAATGTAGGCGTATATTTGCCTAAGCGTGTATTTAAATTATGGCCTCTTCCATTGGTTTCAAAAACATAGTTTACTTGACCATGAAGATGGGGTTCGTTTTCTATTCTTTTCGGTTCGACAAGAATTACACTTCCTAAATTTCCTGCACCATATTCAATTGCACTTACCCCTTTTAGAACGGTAATTTTATCTGCTGCAAACGGATCAATCTCAGGGCTGTGATCATTGCCCCATTGTTGACCACTTTGCGCGATTCCATTGTTGAGAATTACCAGACGATTTCCGTACAGTCCTTGTACAATAGGCTTAGAAATCCCACTTCCATTTTTGAGTAGATGAACGCCTGCTTCATTTTCGAGTAAGCCAGAAAGTGATTGATTGGCATTGTCTTCAATCGCCCGACGGTTTACTGAAACATTGGGCTGAGTAACAAACTCTTCTTTCTTTCCCTTTATCAATACTGTCCCAAAAGTAGTCGGTGTATGAGATAAAAGTACATTAAGAATTGTATCAGAATATATGTCAAGGTGCATACGTTCTCCATCACAACCTATGTGAGAAAATGTGAGGTGATAATGACCTGGACATATATCTCTTAATTCAAAATTCCCATCTTCATCCGTAATTGTGCCTTTGGAAAGTTCTTGAATAAAAATATTCACAAATGCCAAAGGAACATTAGGCGCTTCATCGAAGACACTGCCTTGTATCTTTAAGTTGCAGTTCTGTGCACCTAAATTGAAAATTACAAAGGTAAAGGCAATAAAGAATAATAAATTTTTATTCAATGATTATTGGAAAAGTAACTTCTATATCTATCTCTCCTTCTGCATTGGTAATATCACCACCAGAAACTCCTGCAGCATTTTTTGCTGGCTCATGCACAAGCGTTATTGTTATGTTTCCACTCCCAGCCATTCCTGTACTTAAGGTAGTGCTCAATCCTACTGGATTTCCGTTATCATCTTCATCCTCGTAAGTGAAACTTAAATCAGAAATTGTTGATTGAAAAAAGAACTGATGCTCATCATCCTCCTCTTCAATTTCTTCAGTTATATCCTCCACTGGACTCTCAGATTCATTCAATAATTCCATTCTTCCAGAATACTGCACATCCGCTATTAGGGTACCACTGGTCACAATAGGAGCATTTCCACCATCGCCATCTAAATCTTGAAAACTTAGTGTTACCATCTCACCATTGTCCACCGGCGTAAGATATAAGTTTAAGGTAGTTATCAGTTCCTCTTCATTAGGTATTACCGGATCATCTTTATCGCATGAGGTGAAAAATAAAGCGATGGATAATACCATGGTCATTGTAAGATAATGTTGCTTCATAAATTTAAATTTATTTAATATATTTTCTCTATTCAACAGTCAAAGGTAATACATTATTGCAACATTGTTGCATTAAGATTTAAAAATAAATAGGCTTCCATTTTATTATTATTCAATAATCCTCCAATTTTGGTATGTGAAGGTCGAAAAGTGCAAGTAACAAATACCTGCAGCTGTTCTTCAGGCATCCCTTTTAAGAAAGAATGATTAAGCTTTTGCTTTTACAAGTCAGAGAACAACATGCAAATAAGTATATTGCAATGGTCTAAAGATTTAACTTTACAAATTACTAAAGTACGCCTAATGAAAAACAGCATCATCCTTTTTCTAACTCAAGTTTTGGTATTTGCATGTAGTACAATATATGCGCAAACAGACCCAGAGATTTACAGTAAATACCAACCAGACAGTTTAATCATTGATGGATATAATATCCATCTAGAAGTTAAGGGTGAAGGTGATGCCATATTCTTTTTACCGGGCGGCCCTGGAAATTCGCATGATTACATGCAGGGGAATTTTGGTCAATATTACGCATCACACAAATTGGTTTTCTTCGATTGGTTGGGCCGTGGCTTGTCGGATGATGCCAAGGAAGTATCGGAATATTCTGTAGAGGCAGATGTGGAAATGATTGAGAAAATACGTCAAGAGTTGAAGTTGGAAAAAATATCCTTGGTAGGTCACTCCTATGGTACTGTGCCCGCTCAAGCCTATGCCATTAAATATAAAAACCGAGTAGACAAGATGGTTTTGATAAATGGCTTTCACAGCGGAGCCATGTGGCAGGCCAATTGTGACAGCTACAATCATTATGCTAAAACACATTTTCCTGAAAAATGGAAAGTCGTTGATTCGTTGCGAGCGCTCGGGTACGTTTCTACAGATAAACCACTGCTGGAGGTGTACGGAGATTTCCCCACCAAATATATCTACTACCACGATACAAAATTAAAGCAGAACGTTCCTAAAACCAAGTATCGAGGATGGGCGCCGGAAGTCTATGCCCAGATCATTGGGCGGGACGGTGATTTTGATGTCAGTGGCAGCATGATCAATCAAGACTACCGCAGAAAATTAAAGGATGTAACGGCGAAGACTTTAATCATTGCTGGAAGATATGATGGGGTCTCTACACCAGAATTTGCAGTACAATATAAAGGCTTTATGCCACAGGCGCAATTTGTAATGTTTGAGAAAAGTGGACATAATCCTTACTTAGAGGAGCCGGTTAAATTTTATGAGTTGATGGATGAGTTTTTTGAAGTAGGAAAATAGTCTGTATTAAATTCATGCGGACTATCGTAGAAACACATCAACGAGGTTCTCTGCTTATGAAATGCCTCATCTTTGGAACCTTGAAGTCTATGATACATATGATGGACATGATCTTAGTCCCCAGATAATTAAATTACCTCGAAGCAGAAGCTAGTTTAAAGAAAACAATATAAAAATCAAGCACATCATAATATCCTAAAATTCTGATACAAAAGTGTTTCAACTGCTATGCATTTTCAAATGGAGGAATAATTTATTTAGTAGAAATCAAGTGGTTCTCAATTCATTTAAATTCCTTCATCTTAGAACCTTGTTTTACATGATGTAGTTGAGGTGCATGATTTTATTTCTCTTTGATTGATAAAGCCCTAGAGCATCGACAATATTATTATATCTCATCCAGACTTTTTTAAGAAAGTCTAATCCAGACAGGAATGAATTCATCATAAAAAATTACTCTACAACACCAACCTTCCCCTTATAGATCGTCTGATCATCGCTCACCTGAACCACAAAAACCCCAGGACCAAATGATCTTAAGCTAAGACTCATTTCATCAGCTTCTGCTGAGCGTTTTAAAATCAACTTTCCCATACTGTTTATAACAGTGACCTGCTTACCTTTCAAATTTCCTGTAAGGGTAAAAATATCCTTGGTAGGATTTGGGAAGAGCTGGTATTGTGCTGATAAGTTGATGACCTCTGGTGTAGAAACGCTTTGGTCGCAGGCTTCGATGGCTTTTAAAATTGCAGAATATTTAGGTGCAGGAATGGAGGAAGTATCTTGTGCCATCGTTTCCAAAATCCCCCAACTACCAAATCTCGCACTGCGATTAGCAACAAAGGAAAAATTCATTAATTGCAATGGGTCGTCACCTTCTTGCAAGGTCTTTAAAAAGTCAAACCATTCATTGTACATATTGTACATCGAGGTGTCTCGCTGCACATCCAAAATGGCTTGCGCATAACTCGGTTCTTCTCCAAAAGGGTGTCCAGTGATGTGTTGACCTCCTTCATAAAATACCAGGCTCAAACCCAAGGGATCTGCCAATTCATTTTTTTGAGTTTCAATAAAGTCTTTGGCTTCCTCCATTCCTTGCCGAGCATAATGTGCTACATCTGCAACAGTAGCATTTGCACCTAAGACATCTAGGGCTGCATCTCCTTCATCAGACAAGCCAAAATAAAAGGTCGGTGAGATTGCGTCTAAACTTCCAACTTCTAAGTTATTGACCATTCGATTGCTTACATCTTGCCAGGCGGTATGAACGCCAGCTACCCGAGTAATCCGACTCAGTTCGTTTTGAAAAACATCAGTCCATATGTCAAGACAATTCTGCACATAAGGAACAATTCCTTCTGGCCAATCCACATTTTGTAACTCACAACCATATTTATTCAACCAATGCGTCTGACCGAAAATCCAGTTCCAAATTTCATTGCTGTACTCTACCGTTAAATGTCTTTCTACTTCTAGATTTTCTCTAAACAGTTCTGCCATGTTTTCAATGTATTCGTCATTTGCCCTGTGAGGCACACAGATCCATCCATCCAAATCATATTCATTCAATAAACGAATCATCATTTCGTAAGGAATCCCTTTGCTTGTTGCCCATGTATAATGATCCATCTGTGCCCGATCCTCCCATGCAAACATTGACGGATCATCCCAAGTCCACGTATCCAGTTGCCCCCAACTATTGGTCATTCCCCAATCCATAAATCGAACGGTAGGAAAGATCGAAAGCTTCTCCAACCACAAGGAATAAAACGGCTCGGCTTCGTAGGTCATTTCCGTCCCTGGCATAAGCACCCGGATGTTATGAATCGGATCATCTATATCGGAAGACCTAATGGTCAATTCTAGCACACTATCTTCGGGATTTAAAAAATCAAAAGTTATGCGATTAGAACTTGTCTGTTGTAAATTTTCAAATCCACCAAAAAAACTAAGCTCCCCAGTACCATCAAAAAGCACGGTATATTTTCCTTTTGGCCATCCGTCAGTAATTCCCCAAATGGTCACGACTCTTTGCTCATAATCGGAACTGGAAATTTCCTGAGGTACATGGGTCGGATATCCATCCGTACGGTAGCTGAGTTCCTGGGCATGTCCTGAGTTAAATGGATCAGCAGGATTTCCATTATCTTTGGTGTACCATTCCCTCGCATTGTGCATCAGATCAACGAATGGCAGTTCTGTGCCGAAGTCAACAAGCCCTCCTAAATTCGTTCCAAATTGTAATTTACATTCATCCGACAATTGACCAAAGAGGCCAAAACTCAATATTAAACAGAAGATGATCGCCATATTTCTCATATTATTCCTGGGGGTTTGAGGACAAGGTAAATAATAGAAAATAAATTACCTGAATAGAACTTCATTTACTTTGACTTCTACAGCATTGAATGTAATGTTTTTTAACTCTGTTTTAGCTAATGAACCATCGATAACATCCCACTTCAATTTATAGAAACTTATACGCTATGGTTTTTAATCTAATACATGAGGCATCGAATATTTAGATTGAAATTGTCCTAAGCAGACCGCAACTTTTAAATTATTCATCTTATGATTTATCAATAAGATCTATTATTTACCCAAAGGAAAAGTAAGGGTATCTCTCCTACTTCTTTTTCTGTTTCCTTCTGAATTCATTAGATAAATGCAGGGAGTAAAATCTTGAATATCTTGAAAATTAAAATTACTTTGCAGGTATGAATAAAATATTTCTACCCGTTGACTTTTCAGATCATTCCAAGAATTGTCTTGTATATGCGATTTCATTAGCTCATAATTTTAGTGCTGAATTATTTGTCTTACATGCATATGGTCGACCGAAAGTGATGGAAGATACCTTAGAGATTGATACAGAGAGCCAAGTTGAAGCCATAAATAAGTTAAAGAATTTTGTCGATCTTACTTTAGATAAAAGTACTCAAGATTATTCCAAGGTAAAAATTAGCTACGTTGCCAAAATAGGTTTGGCTGGTGATGTAATCTTAAATACCTCAGAAGAAGAGAATGCTGATCTTATTGTCATGGGAACACATGGGACCAGTAATATATTAAATCTCTATTTCGGCGGTGTTTCAATTACGGTAATGAGCAAAGCTAAATGTCCAGTGCTCATTATTCCTCCATCAAGTAAATTTAAAGGATGGAATCATTTCGGTTGTACCATCAATTTCAATTTTGACGATTTAGTCGTGTTCAATACACTGCTAAAATGGAGCAAAGTATTAGCGGTTGATTTGACTTGTCTTCATGTTATAACTGAAGATAATGAAGATGATGTAAGTAATAAATTGAATCTACTAGAGGATCTTTTCCCCTATGATAATGTCAAGTTTAAAACCAAGTCTGGAGATATTAAACACACGGTTGAACTTTTTGAAAGTGAAGAGAATCTTGACCTCTTAGGAATGATTCATCATGACAAAAATCTTATGGAATACCTTCTTAACAGCGATACCACAAAATCAATTGCTGAAGGATTAAAAATTCCACTTTTGGTTTTTAATATGAAATAACCATTGAGTGAGGAATCCTCAATGACAGCTCAGCTTATTTAAAATTTTAATTTAAATCCCCTAATTATTATCTCTTCTTCAATTTTGTCCAAAAAGAAGTGATAAAGAAAAATTAGTACTACGATAGGCAATCTACACCTCAGCAGACCTTTCAGCTTATAAATTTCGAGTATATTTTGAGTCAAATGCGAGCCAAACAATCAAAAATTTGTCCTCATTTCTAATGAAATGTGGAATCCTAGCATGTAGGTCTTTTATCTTATCTTATAAGATTAAGTTGCAGAATAAGCCAGCTGTACCTAGCTTTCTTAAAATTTTCTAAAAAAATAGCATAGTTTTTCGAACTATTTTAACCAGCAGTTGTTATGTAAGTAATACTAACTTAAAAGTAAATATCTACTAACTTTCATTTAATAGCCAAATTAAAGCGCAAAACATATTTAAAGACCAAGATTATGAAACAGATATTTTTAATTATATCAATTTTTACTATACATATATCATTTGCTCAAAGTCTACAAGATGAAAGATTTCTTCTTGCGGGAGATCAAAGCTTTCTGCAAACTAATTTTGATGACGCTCTACGTAACTATAATTACCATATTGAAAACAACCCATTTGATCCAGTTGGATACCTCCATCGAGCTAGATTATACGAAGCCACCGGAAGGGTCTCAGAAAGCCGAATGGATAATAAAGTGGCGTTGGATTTAAACCCCCTATCTCTAATGTACGTGAGTCCAGAAGCACGTTCGAAACATTCAGCAAAAAAAACATATGCTTTTGATTATAACGATTTAGATGAAGCTTTTATAAAGTCGCCTTCAAAGACTGAATCATATGATAAGATTTTAGACGAACTATCATTAAGTCATTCTCAGGATTCAGTAATTCAAGCAGTGGTATTTGAACTTAACAATATTAATATCAATGAAGCAGAAAGGTTGCTTCAAAAGATAGAAGTAACCAATCTCAACAAGGGGATAATCCATGATTTATACGGGAAGATTTATCTTAAAAGAATGGAATACAACAAAGCCATTGATTCATTTACGAAGGCCATTCAAGAAAACCCTCAATTCTCTATCGCATATCATAACAGAAGTGTTTGTTATAAACTTATTGGAGATTTAAAAAAAGCTGAGCAAGACTTAAAAACAGCGATCAATTTAAATGATGATATATCCATGTTTTATTTTACTTACGCTAAGTTAAATGAGAAAAATGGTCAGGATAAACTAGCTATAAAAAATTACACGAAAGCGATTGAAATAGATGAAGATTATAAAGAGGCCTTGATAAACTATGGACAATTGTTGAAAGGTTTAGGGGATTATTCTACAGGACTTCAACTTTTAAATGAGGCCATTACCAATGATGAGAGCGCCATCGAAAATATTTTCTACAAAGCAAATTTGCACTTTGTATATGGAGATTTTCAAGAGGCTATTAACGATTATGAAACTTATTTAAGAAGTCAACCTGAAGATGGGGATGCATTGTATAATAAGGGTTTATCTATGATTCTCATGAGGTCAAAAAGTGAAGGCTGCGCTGAAATTGAGAACAGTCTCTCATTCAAGGATGTCGAGAAAAGAAGATACCTATACGAAATGTTTTGTAATGATATGTAATGAGCCCCACAAACAAAACATTAATACTTAGTGATAAAAATTATTTAATAATAAAACAAAATCAGATGTTATGAAAAATCTAATAAGTTTAAAATCTTTATTCTTTCTATTGATGATTGGAACATTGACAAGCTGTGTCACGATTAGAGAAGGAGAAGTTGGAGTGAAAAGTAAATTGGGAACATTTTCTGAAAAACCTATTTATAACGGAGTTAAAATGTATAATCCACTAACGACAAGAGTTTTCAGGATTTCGACTCAGACAGAAAATCTAGAAGTTGGTCTAAACATCCCTTCAAAAGAAGGATTGACAATTGGTAGTGAAGTTTCTATACTATATAATATAAGTGGAAAAAACGCGCCTGAATTACTGCGAAATATTGGGCTTGATTATGAATCAAACGTTATCTTACCAGTTTTTAGATCCGCAGTTTCAGATGTATCATCTAGGTTCTTTGCTAAAGACATGCATACCGGAGAGAGAGCAACCATCGAAGCAGCCATTAGAGAGCAAATGATGGATTTAATGGATGGGAAGGGTATTGAAGTAGAAGCAGTATTGCTAAAAAGCATCCAATTACCAAGAAGTTTAGCAAACGCAATAGAAGCTAAATTGGAAGCAGAACAACAGGCGCAACAGATGGAATTTGTCTTACAACAGGCAGAGAGAGAAGCAGAGCAAAAACGAGTGGAAGCTGCAGGAATCAGAGATGCCCAACTAATAATTGCAGAAGGATTAGACAATAAAATTCTTCAATTTAAATCAATCGAAGCTTTCCAAGAATTAGCTAAATCTCCTAATGCAAAGATTATTATTACAGATGGAGATTTACCTATGATTATGCCAGAGTAATTTTCAATAAGGATACAAATAGTTAATGAAAGTAGTTTTTCCTAGATCTCTCCTCTACTTGGAGGGATCTAGGCTTTTAGTTATGGCTTTCGCAAATCGAGTTTTAGTTCGGAACTGCTAAACCTTATATGCTATATTTGGTTATATCTAGATGCAGTCTATTAATGTACTTTGGCTAAAAAGGGACCTCCGCTTATCCGACCATGAGCCACTTAAAATAGCGATAGAGGAAGGTACTCCTCTATTGCTGATTTATATCTTCGAACCATCTTTGGTTGCGTCACCAGAATATGATTTAAGACATTGGAGGTTTGTCTGGGAATCGCTTGAATCAATGAATCAGAAATTGAACACCTACGGAAGTGAGGCGTACATTTTTCACGACGAAGTTTTAGATGTCTTCCAGAAACTTAGCCATCAATATTCCATTCAAAAAATTTATTCCCACGAAGAGTCGGGAATTAAAATTACCTATGATCGAGATAAAGCTGTAAAGTCCTACTGTGTAGACCATAAAATTCAATGGATAGAATCGCAGACCAACGCCGTCGTTAGAGGTCTGAAAAATCGAACAGACTGGGTGAAGCGGTGGGAACGATACATCAATGGCAATATGGCTACTCCCAATTTAAATCTTCAAAAGTCTGTGAAGCTAGACAATTTTGATTTTGGCGAGAAAATTCCTGAAGCTTGGCAAACACCCCACCCCAAATTTCAAAAAGGAGGAACACCGACTGGAATAAGATATCTAGAGGATTTTTTCAAAAATAGAATTCACAACTACAGTCAGCACATATCAAAACCTTTAGAAAGTCGACGAGGTTGCAGCAGATTGTCCCCGTACATCGCCTGGGGCAACTTAAGTCTTCGTCAGGTCTTTATGGCTCAAGAGCATTACAAAAGTACCGCGCGCAATAAACGGAATTACGACAATTTTTCTTCCCGATTACGATGGCATTGTCACTTCATTCAAAAATTTGAAATGGAAGATGAGATGGAATTCCGAAACCTCAATCGCGGCTACAATAGTTTAGTTAGATCAGAGAATCAAGCCCATTTTGAAGCATGGAAATATGGAAAAACGGGTTTCCCGATGATTGATGCCTGCATGCGATGCACCATAGAGACTGGATATATTAATTTCCGAATGCGCGCCATGTTGGTATCTTTTTTAACGCAGAATTTATGGCAGCATTGGAAGGATGGAGCTACTTGGCTGGCACAACAATTCTTGGATTTTGAGCCGGGCATTCATTACCCACAGTTTCAAATGCAAGCTGGCGTGACTGGCATTAATACTGTAAGAATGTATAATCCGGTGAAGCAATCGCAGGATCACGATCCAAAAGGGATCTTTATCAAGCAATGGATTCCTGAATTGAAAAACGTTCCGACGGAGTTTATCCATGAGCCATGGAAAATGACAGCCATGGAACAGAATTTATATGAATTTGAACTCGGTGTCGATTATCCAGCGCCGATCGTAGCACTGACTGAAACAGCCAAGAAGGCAAGGGAAACTATATGGGCGCATCGTAAAGACCCCATGGTGCAAAGAGAAGGCGAGAGAATTCTAAAAAAACATACTTTTCGTAATAGATGGAGGAAATAGTATTGGTTACTGAAGGCCAAAAGAGACAGAACAAACATTACTATTTACCACTCGAGCTTCAACTGCATTTCAGCATCCCAAAAATCTCCATTTTGAAATTTTTGATTTATATAATCAATGATTCTTGTAGCAGATTCTTCTGGGGTCAGTCGACCATTCACACGACTACTAGGCGTGATGTTGGTTTTCACATAACCAGGATGAATAGAAGCTACTGAAATCTTTCCATTCAATCTATTGGATAAAATTCTAGAATACATATTAAGGGCAGCTTTAGACATTCGGTACGCCGTTGAATCAGCGCTGTGACAATTATTGATTGATCCCATTTTTGAAGAGACGAATAATATTTTGGAATCCTCGGCCATGAATGGCAAAAGGCTTTCCGTAAACTCGACTGTTCCCGCGGTATTCACATCGAAGGTCTTTTGATAAGTAATGGGCTCTGGCCGTTCAGAGTTTAAGTCAGGGCCGATGCCCGCATTGTTTATTAAAAAGTCAATTGGCCCGAATGATTCTATTCTGGATATAAAATCAGCTTGGCTATTTCGACTCGATAAGTCCAAAGGTAGGCTGCTAAATCCAGGGGTCTCAAAATGGCCTATAGTCCCTGACCGACTGGTACCTATCACGTTATGCCCAGCACTTAATAATTGTGATGTTACCGCTTTTCCAATTCCGCTAGATGCGCCAGTTACGATATATGTCTTTTTAAATTCCATTAAATAAAGGTACGCAAAGTAGGAAGATCAAGTAAATTTCTACAAACTTGAAGTTTGGTCTAGTTTTAATTATGCTTTCGCAAATAAAGCCTTCAAACAATAAGGGTCAACAATTATTAGTAAGTTTGGTTATATCTTCACTTGAGAAATGAATACAATCGACAACAAATACTGAAAATTAAAATACGCGTGATGAACATTACAATGAAGACGAAAGTCAATGGAAACTACAAGGAGATCATGAAGCGATTTGATAGACAGTTATTTGAAGCATTGAAACCAAAAGGTGCGAAGATGGAGATCGTAGAATTCACTGGTTCGAAAAAAGGAGATACTGTTCATCTACGTTTTCTCAGCCCAATTAAGGCAGAGTGGATCAGTAAAATAACGGAAGATTACGAAGATGAAAAGGAAGCATATTTCATAGATGAGGGAACCAAGCTGCCCTTTCCACTCTCCTACTGGCGACACAAACATGTGGTTGAAAAAATAACAGAAGATACTTCATACATTGTGGATGACATGAGTTTTAAGGGGCCTTTCTTTCTGATTACTTGGTTGATGTATCCTGCCATCTATCTTGGCTTTTATCCTAGGAAAAAAATTTACAGGTCTTATTTTAACTAACATCAGAGTTATGAGCTTGAAAAAAAATCTATCATTATTCTTTCTATTTATTTCATTTTATAGTTGCCAGCAAAAATCAACCATTCAAGAACTGTATGATTTAGACAAAAAATTAATCATTGAATCTCGAATTTTAAATGAAATAAATGAGGCAAATATTGATAAAATTCAAGACGAAGAATTAGCAGAAAGCATCTTTAAACTATCTTCCAATTTTCAGGAGCTTGCTAATTCAATTACCGTTATGATTATTAATCAAAGTGGTGGATACATTTTGGATCAAAAAACAAAAAACAGCATTTTAAGAGATCCAAATAACAAGGAGGCTATAAAATTTGTAATGTTCGAAAAACGTAATCTAGAAACGCTATTTCAGGAAGTTGATAGATATGAAACTGAGCTAGAACGATTAAAAGAAAAACATAATTTTTCGATAATTCAAAGTTTATCAAAGGAAATATTTGAAGGAAAAACTAAAGATGAAATACTTGAGGAATATCAAAACATGGATGTAATTTCAGCTTTAATCTCATTGGATAAAATAAGACTGAATGAAGAAATATTTCTTCAACAGCTTATCAATCCACTTGTAAAATAATAGGCACGGTTAACACAGTTAATATACTTCATTAAATAAAAGAAACTGAAATTATAATTGAAAACCCAAATTGGAGTATTTCAAATCGATCCATACTGAGGCCGAATTAAAAAGTGAACAGTTTGATATATGCATTGAAAATAGATATAGTATTAAGCCCGTATATTATGTCCAAGCAACAAAAAATAATCGAAACTATAGTCTCATTCGGATGTCTAAGGAATATGGAATCAAGTTGTAATTTCACTACATAGAGGATGGCTGTAAAATTGAAGATGTTTTATTTGATACTGTTGGAAAAATTGTTGTACCCGATGGTGAAATGGTTAAATTATTACAGATCTTAACGCAATACTATAACAAAATATAATGACCAAATAGTGGGTAGCAATGCCCTCTGATTTTTCTGTCCTAAGAGATAATTGATTGCATTCTTCAAATTTCGTCCCGCCTTGAAGCTAAGGTCTTTCTGCATCCATGGCATTTGAAACATATTTTTTTCCATTAAGCTTACCAATTCTATCAGACTGGCAATGAGAACATATAGTTTTACCGTTCCTCGTTCCTGAGCACTCTAAGCTTTGAAAAGTAGTTCAATAGTTTTTGTTCCATTTTAATTTTCAACCCTTGAAGCAACAATAAAATTTAAATTGAGTAATTAAATTTGCGACCTAAGATATTAAATTAAAATAATTAAGTCTTCGATTAAAATAGCAGTCCTTGCTCATATTCCTAAATAAATTTTTATCACAATGAAAATTTTCTTCAGCCGTTTAAGATTGAATCATAGAAAAGAAAGTTAAACCTTGTCACACTATATTTTTTCCAACCTTATAATATTAATTACCCAGCTCAAGTAAATTTATAATCAGTCTGTTGTTGGAGAATTAAAATCAGATAGTGCTAAGTCTAAATAAATCAAGAGCAAATCACTTCCAATTATTAGCGCTGTCCTTAGAAATTTAAAAATGTTTAAGGCTTGAAATTTCAATTCAGAAATTTCCGACCTTATCAATGTGGATAAATAAGGAGAGCCCACATAACTCATGTAGAGTTGCAGACCCTCAATCTCTCGACTAAAAGAGGTTCTAAATCTAAGGCTTATCCAAGCAATATCCAAGCGCAAGAATATTCCGAACCATGCGCTCTTACAGACCTCTGTGTAATATGGAAGTAGGGTTAATTTATTAATAAATTATGAAAACACTTAAATTTTTACTCACCTTACTCATGGTGGTCTTAATCACTGGACCTATATTATTTGGCCAATGTGTTGACGAAACCCATGCAACGCAAAATTTTCTACCAATGTATGGTAGTTATGAAACCAACGAATTATTCACTGCCGCCGACGGTTCTACTTTTGTTTTACGCATGAATGATGAGACTGGCGCTATGCTTATGCAAATTAGAGATTCTCAAGATGCCGGGAATGAGATCATCAACAGTTCATCAAATAATTTCATACCACCTAGTGATATTCCATTAGATCAACAAGAAGCCATTGATGCCTTAATTGTAGCAGAGCAAGGTCAAAATTATTTTTGCGAACACTTTAATCTAGATTTAATTTCTCCCGGCACTATTGTAAACATTAATGAAGTTCCAGATCCAATGTTTGGATTAGGCCCTTACGTTAATTCTGGAACAAAAACTCTTTCATTGCCATGGACTGAAAATGGAATTAGACCTGATGTTCTTGCGCATGAATATGGTCACATATTTCAGGCAGATAATTTCCCTTTACTTACATCTTCCGCAGATGAAGGAGAAGGAATGGGCGAAGGATTTTCAGACATTATCGGGGTATGTGTGGAGAATAGCATCGCCGATGATGGTGACCCTTGGTTTATACAAGGGGGTTCTGGGTCAGGTATCCGGGATCTCTCGCAAAAACCCGACGTACTTTACGATCATCCAAACTTTACCGATCAAACACCACATGTTGAAGGTGGAATATTGGGACATTGGTTTTTTCTCTTAAACTCGCAAGATGGTTGCACTCCAAATATAACTGCTGGGCTAGATTATTTGCTTGAATCTTTGGCCAATCTTAATACTTTGGATGTAGTCGATCACCTTGGACTTCGAAAACTTACCCTTGAACAAATGTGGGACGACTCTGACGCTTGCAGCTTTTGTTATCGAGCAAATGTGAATGCATGGGCATCTTTAGGAGTTGGACTGCCATATTCTGATTTGCCCCCTGTGCCAGATAAGGTAACCACGAATACAGGTCCTTGTTCGGTAGCCATTAGCTGGGAAGACCAAGGCATTCCAAGATATCTTTGGACCTTAACGGACATTGATGGGGTTCAAGTTGATAGCGGCTGCTTAAAATATTCAACCTTGTTCACTTATGACGATCTACCTGAAGGAATACATCCTGACGGGTATTACACGGTAAGATTTGAATTGACGTGTGAAAAAGAAGATACAGGCATGGAGTGCCCATTGGCGGATCCAGGAAATGAATCTTTTGAAGTCCGTTTCAACATTGACCCTGATAGCGCAGTTGAACCGATACTACCAGAGCATGTTTTTATAACAGCTTGCGACATAGTTATTCAACAAATAAATGTTGGAATGAATCCTGAAGCCTATAAATTTACTTTAGATGGTACACCAATAGACTTGGATCCAGTTCTTTCTGTTGAAGATGACTTTATTTATTTTCACTTGAATGAACAAAGCGTCCTACCATTTATAGAAGAAGGAATGGTTTTGGGCATTGAAATAGATTATCGGGACCTGATGGGTAATTGTACTTTTAATTTTATTTTCGATGACATTATATTACAAGAAACTTCAGCTCCTGACCCAACGAATATGTTGGACTTTCAAGTTGTCGAAAGTCCACCTCCTTTAGTAACGAGATGCTTTGTCCAACCCGCCTTGGAATTTTTAAATTCTTCGAGACCAAGTTCATCGGATGATGTGACAACAACCCGGATTGCCTTCTTTGAAGGACCTGATCCTGTGGATCTATCTTTTGAGGCCTGTCAAAGTTTTTTTGTTCCGGGCCGTTTTACAGAAGTAAGCACACGAGGCGACAAACCACTAAGTGGTATAATTCCTGACATTCCTCCTGGGGCAGGACCAAATGTTAAGTTTCTTGTTCAGGTCTCCGTTGATTACCGCCTACGAAACCCTGGACACCCAAATTATCCAGATGTTAGATGTTTTGAAAATTTTCATTCTGATTGCGTGGTTGTTACTCATACGCTACCTACTTCTACCTGTGACCCAAATAATCCGCCTTTTGTTGATGTAAGTTATTGCATTGAAGGAAGTGATTTACGCTTAGAATTTGATTTCGATCCTGCCGAAGTTTCATACATACAATACCGATATCAAATACCGGTAGATATTGATGGAGATCCAAACACGGTCGATTTTTCAGAACCTTGTTTTTTAGTCGCTGATTCTGAAGCAGTAGTTAGCTTACCAAGTGTTGAACTTCAGAGGACGGAAGATCCAGACGGCAACCCAATAGAATGCTTAGAGAATATTCTGGTTGAAGCAAGAGCTGTGTGCGAATGTGATTTCAATGGACCGGATCCGACGGGTTGCTTTGTGCCTAATCCAACCTTAGGCGGCAGCGAAATTCCAGGTTGCTCCGAAGACTGCAACCTTGACAATTGGCAACCAGCTATTGGTCCAGATAATGAATGTGCACCAGTTGAATTAGTAACCTACGTTCGATGCGGGGAAACAATTGCGATTAATTACATGCAAGCGCCTAATGCATATGGATATAGGGTTTATTGGAGAAGAAATGTTTCAAGCACTGTAAATGAAGAAGGTTACTATTGGTGTGAAGATTTAAATGATTGTTTTCCTACCAATGGAACCAATAACACATCCGGTGATTGGTCAACTTTTGCGGAAGTTATTTACGCAGGTGATCTTGACAATGATGGGACACAGTTTATTTCTTTGGTCGAATTAGAAGCGACCATGGGTCGAACTTATGATCCTAACATTTCGTATCAAGTACAAATATCAACCGTATGTTGCGATGCGACCGGTGAACCAAACATCGAAGGTAATTGTAGACTTACCATTGATATTCCACCTGACTGCGCTTTACCTACAAACGTTTCAGCTGACGCTGGACAAACAAAAGTTGACATTACTTGGACTGATAATATCTCAGCAAATACAACCTACCTCGTTAAGGTAGATCCGACGGATGATTCTTCATTGAATTCATGTAACAATGTACCCACCATTCAAGAATTTATTGAAGTAGAAGCAACGGCTGGTGGTGGAGCATCCACCTTCTCTATTTCTTTGGAAGGATTAATTCCTTTTGTAGATTATGAATTCAGACTGTTCAAAAACTGCTCTAATGAATATGGAGATTTTGGGCGTCAATTTATTGATTGTGAAGCGACTTCAGTTACTGGAACATTCAAAACGCAAAATGTTGGTATTTCAGTTGTACCAGCATGTGCAGGTCAGCCTGGTCAACTAATCGTTGATGTAGATGAGCTTTATACTGGTTTGTATCAGTTTAGAGTAGGTTTCAAACTTGGAAATTGGGAAGGACCAGCCGGTCCGCTCGTTTTTGATTTAGACCCGGGGCCACATCTTATAAGGGTCAATAGAACCTGTACTTTTAATTATGGAAGCCATACTATACCTGCAAGTGATTGTCAGCTTTTAGTTCCAAATAATCTCGACCTTTGCCCATTATTCGCAAACCCTGATGGAACTGATTGTGGATTATTGCAAAACATAGAATGGTATGATGCTGATGGGAATAATGTTTCAAACGGGGACGAATTTTCACCTTCTGCAGATGGAGATTATTATTATATAGCAACCACTGGCATAGGCTGCCAATTAGAATCACCAATTTTCACAACAGATTGTTTATTTAGTTGTGACGAAATTGACTGTGTTTTACTAGCACCGGATGATTTAACGACCTGTCCTATCGATGTAAATCCTGATGGGGTTGAATGTGGATCTCTGTCAAACATCATTTGGTGGAATGCAAACAGTGGTGCTCAAGAAGGCACAGGAAGTAGCTTTACACCCGCCTTAGATGGTACCTTCTTTTATACCGCGGAGACAGCAGACGGATGCCCGTTGACTTCTTCAACCTTTGATACGAATTGCTCCCCATCTCCGGGAGGATGTGGCAGTTGTGTTTTTAGCATAGACACGGATATAAGTAACTTAAGTTCATATTGGATTCAAGAAGCCATAAATCAGGGAGGTCTTGGCCAGATGACCAATCCACCTTCCTCTCATTGGCCACAACATTTTGAATTCCAAGGGGTCGATGTTTGCATCTCAGGTGGACAGGAACTTTTGATTAATCAAGACATGGGCTTTAGTAATTGTGATGTTTTTTCCGACGTTCAGATAACTGTTGGTTCCAGTGGAGGAAGGAATGCGCTCAGGTCTATCTTGACAAGTTTTTCTCCTTGTGATAATGCGGAATGGCCAGGGATCAATACAGGCGACGGCTTTGCTGGAATGTTTTTTGGAACGACGATTAATGATGCAACGACAGGAGTAACAACTACAGCAGATGGTCGTTTAATTTCAACCGATGTTACCTACAACAATTGCGGGATTGGAATTGACTATTCTAGTGAGGTACATTGGGGAATGTTTCGTAATACTTTTAACAGTAGCAATATTGGGATATTTGTAAATGGTGGAAATTTTTCATACCCAGTCAATCACGCAGGACAATGGCGCGCAAATGCACAAGATGATTCTAACTTTAATGACATCAATAATATTGGTATCATGCTTCAGGGTGAAAGTGCTCAAGTTAGTGGTGTAAATATTACTGGGAACAATGGTTTTCAAGGAATTCAAGTAAGTAATCAAAATGCAGAATTTGTAGGCATGAACATTAACGTAACAGACTTCGAGTTTGGAATTGTCGATGCATCTAGCATTTCCTTTACCCTCTCAGAGAGTGAGATAATGACATCAGCAATAGCTGGAATCTCTAAAGTGGGTAATTCTGATTTTACACTTAACAATGTAGACTTTACCAATGCTACGAGACCAATAACTTTTATTCAACCTGGAACAGTCAGCTCTGTTTTTATAGAAGGAAGTGACTTCATGGGTTGTACCGGTTTTGGCCAAAGTGGACTTGTCATCATTCAAAGTGCAGATAATGTTACCTTGATTGGAAATGTTGTAGATGACTTTGCAACTGGACTCATGGCTTTTGACATAGACTTGAGTAATAATATTATTGCCTCCGGAAATTCTATAAGTCTAGACGATGATCAAACAGGAATTTTTGTTTCTGGCGGATCCGTCTCAGATTTTAGAGATAATGTTTTTGTTGGAACCAACGCCTCAGTCGGAGTACGTTTTGATGGACATGGGGACAATGCCCTGTGCAACAATAATTTTACGGGTCATGCAAGCGGTATCATTCTTAATAATTCAGCTCAAGGTCAGTTGATTGTAAATGCATTTACCAACAATCTATTTGGAGTAAATATATTTCAGAGTCCTTTGGGTCTACAAGACCATAATGGAAATTGTTGGGACGGTTCTGGAGCCAACACTGATATTGAAACTACTTCCATATTTACGGTTGATCTTCAGAACAATCCTCAAGGATGTCAATTAGTACCAAACGGAGCAAGTCCTGTTTGGTTTGATACTAGCAACCCAGGAAATACCAAAACAGATTGTAGTTCTCTCCCTCCATTGTTTGGGGAAGATGACGACGATAACGATAATGACCTATTGTGCGAAGGAGGATATCCTCCGCCATGTTGCTCATTGGAAATTCCACCAGATTGCGATTGGTTTTTGGAGAATTTTGGCTCTCCTGACCCTGACGATCCAGGGGCAGTTGCTGCTTGGTTCTTAGAAGTAACTACCTGGTATAATGCCTACAATGAAGTTGCCGGATGGCCATCTGGCCCAGATGTATCTGACTGTATACAAAATGTAATTGATGATGAGGACGAAGATGAAGGAGGAGAAGGTGATGGAGAAGAAGATGGAGATGGAGGAAATCGCCCAACTACGGAAAATTTCTTGCAAGCCTTAGAAGCACAAAGTGAAGTTCTTTTAATGTTGAACTCTGCGACAAGATATACATCAGCACAGGAAACCAAGGTTGAAAAATTTATTGGAAAAGTGCAAAAAAGGAGAGATTTATTACAACTGTATGAACTACCGCAACATGAGTCAACTTTTATTAGATACAATGAGATCATGAAACTATTTTACGATAAAATTGAGGTGGTAAATCAAGAGTATATAAATGATCAGCAAGAAATAGCTACACATGTTATGGAAACTGCATCCTCTCTTCCAGCACCTTACCCTTTTATGGAAACACAAAATAACGTTCTCAGACTTAGGGCTAAGAACTTATTGGTGGACGCAACTTTTACGGAAGCAGATTGGCAAGATCTTATCGCTGCCGCAAATTCTTGTGCCTATGAAATAGGTCAGGCCGCATACTATGCAAGGTCTATTTATTACTTAAAAGGTGAAGGACCTCATCCTATAACTTATCAGGACAATTGTCAAGATCTTGATCTTCGAGCGCGTAAAACAAATTTAACCGAAAAGGTATTTAGACTTTTTCCCAACCCTGCAAGTCAGGAATTAATGTTGTCGTATAACGGTCCAACATTCGTAGAGAAAATAGAAATCTACAATACCTTAGGTGAAAAAATTAGGACCATCAAGAACCTTGATTTTAGCCAAGATTTGAAGATTAATATTAGAGAACTAGCTTCTGGTACTTATTTGATGAAAATAAAAACAGCGGAGGAAACTACAGAGCAAATTATGAAATTTATAAAAATAGAATAAAGAACATTTAATTGCAGCAGCCATTTTAAAAAGTGGCTGCTGTTTTATTTAAAATCTGAAATGATCAACTCCCCATTTATTCCCTCGTAGGTTTTATTCTCGGTGTGTACTGTATCAAAATTTTTTGCCAAAGACTGGCTCGATTTCGTTTGTTAAGTTCGTAATACACCACATTTCCAAAACCATCATAGCTGTACTTTTCTACCCTCACTGAATCACCTCTTTTGATGTCTTGAAAAATCTGTGATGTTTTTAATACGATTTTATCTCCATCATATTCGTAAAACGTTTCCTTCCTTTTAAACCCTTTAAAGTCTTGCCACAATTCTCGGACTACTTGACTGCTATCATTCCTGAAGTATAAATGTTCGCAATCACCACAACTACTAAAGGGATAATATTTTGAATTTTTACTCCCATACAATCGCTTCATGAAAGCACGGCCAAGCGTATCATTGAAAACTGTATCCTGCAATTCGGAATAAACGTCTCCACCATCATGTCTCAATGTTTTACTTGTCACACTTATGCCTTCTGAGTATTCCATTGTATGTTCTCTGGTCTTGATCTTTTCAGGATTTAAGGCATACAAATAAGTCTCCCGCCCTAACGAATCATATAAGGTATAAGTTACCGTCTTCTCAACTTCTAGGATGCCGAAGGGATAATGCCGATACTCATAACGTTCAATCATGCTTGTATCCCCTTGATACTGATAATATACCAAAATAGTATCCATTAAAGCCGTTGAAGTATCTTGGAGTGTCAATGAACTTTCAGAGTTATCAAGGCTGAAAGCATAAGCCTCCATTTTTATGATCCGATCCAAACTATCGTATTTATTTCGGTAAATTAGGGGAGTTCCCAAATGGCTTTCGCCAAGGTCACTTATTAAGACTTTACTGACTTCATTTCCTCGTTTATTATAATTCACTTGGATTGTATCTGGCCCGTAATGCGGTGCATTTGAATGAAGCGCACTGTAATTAATCAATACAGCAGAAGAGCGAATGCTATCCACTTCTTGTGCGGCTAATGAGCCAATTAGAAATAAGAGACAAATTAGAATACATATTCTCATGACAACAAGATAGTAAATCAAGTAGGACTTAAATAAAATTCATTAAGACTACCCTTGAGTTTGCGTCAAGTACATTTATTAATTTTAATAATCATGAAATCATTCTTTCCTAGGAGATAATTTAATGCATTCTTCCTTCTATCGATTTCCTATCTTTGGAAAAAGCAATAAGGTGACTCCCAAAAAGATTCTTTCCGTTCTTAATAAAGACCCACGTCTGAAAAAGATAACCCACCTAAAACTAATCCCACTTGAATCCGATCGAGATGTGTTTCAGGACTTGATAAAATCAGTGGTTGGTCAGCAACTTTCAGGTGCGGCAGCCGCAACAATCTATGACCGGTTCTTGGCTTTGTCTTCCAAACGCACACCTAGTCCCAGAAAAGTACTCAATCTAGACATCGAAGCCATGAGGAATGCCGGCCTCTCCTATCCCAAAGCATCCTACATTAAAAACATTGCCCAAGCCTGGCTAGAAAATAAGCATAGGAATACAGATTGGGAAGCGATGAGTGACGAGGAGGTTTTAAAGACGCTAACGGCCATTAGAGGTGTTGGCAACTGGACCGCTCAGATGATCATGATTTTTACTTTACACCGTGACGATGTTTTTCCAACGGGAGATGTCAGCGTGCAACACTCCATGAAAGAAATCTACAATATCAAAGCAGAAGGAAAAGAATTGATTCAGAAAATGGAAAAACGCAGCAAGGCTTTGATTCCATATCGCTCATGGGCGAGTCGGTATTTTTGGGCTTGGAGGGATCAGTGAATAATGCCATTAAAAAGAGTTATTGGCATAAGCTTTTTCTTTTAACTTTTCTCAATACTGAACTAATAAACCATAAATCTCTGACTTCCCCTTACCCCAGATTCCAAGTCCATGTTTTCCATCAAATAAATTCCGTCCTCAAAAGTAGAGACATCAATTTTAGTTAAATTATTCCCTTGTACTAAAACCTTCCCGTTCAAGTCTATCACCCGCACTTGAAAATTAGCGAGATTGTGCTGATTGATATTTAGAATATCCTCTGCTGGATTAGGAAAAAGGCTAAAGCTTAACCTATAGAGGTTATCAACAGAGCTTAAGATTTCTCCATCACAATCTTCATCTATATCATTGCCAGCTATTTCTTCTGCATCTGGATTTACATTTGCGTCAGCGTCATCACAATCTTCTAGATTATGATAGCCATCTTGATCTGCATCTGTAACAATGGTCGTCTCAGCAATGTTTGTAATGATGGCCTCATTGAAATCAAAGACAATGGAAGCTTGATTGCGGATCACATCCCCTACCTGCATGTTGTTTTTAGTTTTAATTTTAAAAACAACATAGCCATCATTAAATTCATCTTCAAAGGGAAGAAAGATGTCTAAAAAGTTGAAGTTAATTCTATCTTCTCTTACATAAGCTAGGAGGTCATGAGAAGCGTCTTCAATAACCATGGTTTCAGTATCAAAAACTGTTGTATCGATTTTATCCTCGATCAGTACATTCACCGCAGATGCAGTTCCAATGTTTTCAAATCGAATCTTATACGTTAAATAACTTCCAACTAAAGTATCCATTAAAAATTTACCCTGCATACAAGTTTTATCATTTGGATCAAAGGAGTTAATAACTTCTTGACTTAAGTAGCTAAAGTTATCCGTCCGTTTTAAATCAGCATTCTCAGGAAAAATAAATACTGTATATTCTAAAAAATCACCGTCATTTAAAGCAGGATCATCCGTGGGTGTATTCAAGTTAAATTCAAGAATAATATTACGTTCTTCAAATGGAAGCAGGTTTTCATATTCAAAAATTAAGTTGTCGCCATCTTCAATCATCATAGGTATGGAGCTTACCAAATCCATCAGTTCACTGTTGTAACTCATTCGGATAAGACCATCGGAGGACATGGAACCATGGTTGTAAAACTTCAGCTTATATTGTACATTAAAACCAGGTCTGACATCATCATCTAAGGAAATCAAGCCTACCCCAACGTTTGTACTTTCTCCTATTCCAGTGATGCAAAAATCCTGCGTTATGGAGGTGGTATCCGTAAAATCTAAGAGAACATTGTTTGGCTCAATTATAAAACACTCTTCGAGCTCACCCAACAGCGGAGTACAATTAAATTCCTCTGCAGGTAATTTATATGCTCCTATGTTGGAATAAAATTGTACACATTCCCAAAACGGATTAGAATTACTGGTGCTTTGAAATTTAAGTGGAATTCGCAGAATCAAATCGGTTTCTTCGCAGAGATTGTTATTGATCGTATCTAAGTAACTCTTGGCAAATAGTGTACTTGGTTGGTCTAAAGGGGAAATGCAATTGCTGCTGACGGTGACTTCATTAACGGTGCAACCTTCTAATAACATTTCAATATCTTCCAGATCTTCTTCATCGGCACAGATAAAAGTTAATGCATCTAAATCTGCAAGGCAGGCAAGAGATTCTTGAGAATTATTTTTAATATTCAGGTACTTTAAGTTAGTACCGATGATAAGGTCAATTAAATTATAATTACGCGAAAGATCCAGTTCTTCAATGGTAGTATCCCAGCAATATAAACTGATAAGTTGCGGCGAGTTAGAAACATCTAAATATTTCAAATCTATAATCCCTGTTAAAATTATATCTAAAAGATCCACTGATGCTGAAAAGTCCAAGGTCTCAATATTTACAACAGATTCAATGATCACACTTAGAAGCTTCGGATTGTTAGAAAAATCTAAGGAACTTAGACTTTGAATATCTTGAATTGTAATTTGCTCAAGATTAACTAAAGGTGTCAGATCAAGAGTATTTATGTTTATACCATACAGGTATAAGGTTTGTAAATCTGACTGATTTGAAAGGTCAAGTTCTATTGTGGGATTGCCATAAATCATCAATTCGAGATAATTTAAATTTGTAAAAAATTCAATTCCCTCAAGACTAGTTACCTGATCACTTATAACCTGCATACTTATTTGCATGTCTGCTTCATCCATTTGGATAATACCATCCCCATTTTGATCATACCCCTGATTAATCAATTCATTTAAAAAAAATTGATCTGGGATATTGATGTCCTGTGAGATACTCTGAAGGCTTATTGCCAGAAAACAAAGGATGAGAAAATTCTTCATGATGATTGTTTAGATGGGATAAGGTAATCGGTTAGGATGGGAATGAGAAAAAAATAAGAGAATTTGTTACCCTTAGTCAATCACACCCAATATTTCCAACTTTTCATTCAATTCATTTCGAGACATTTTTTCAAGATCAACTTTTATAACGTTATTCTTTTCGATAAAAATATGATTCTCAACCTTCCCCGATATAATCTTCCCTTCATCATTTAATTCGTATATAATCAGATAAATTTTTTCATTTTTTGGCCATTTAATTTTATCCTTTCCAGCAGAACGCGCCATTCTATAAATTCCATCTTCTTCATACAATTGAATGATTGCATTATAGTTTGAGCAAGCGATTACTGCATGAAGTTTATTCTTTGAATTAGAAACAATTATTTCGGGATTTTCTATTTCACTTCCTAGGTTTAGGAAATAGTCTACATTATACCAGGCGTTTGAATAAATTCTAGCAATGTAATAGTATTCACTTTCCTTATTTGGTTCATTTATTACTAAGTTGTAATTTCCAGATCCAACTTCCCATTGAATAGGACACGAAAAATCGAATTTGCTAGAATCAAGCTTTACTTTTTGCACTTCTGCTTCATTGGCGAGATAGGAATAAATGGCCTCTATTTCAGATGTATCGAGCTGCATAAATGTTGGCATAATGGAGGGTCGCCATTTCATCCATAGGCAGTTTGCAAGAGAGTCTCCTTGCGCAATCATCGCTTGAGAATTTATGGTAAAATCAATGAGCCAATCAAGATTTCTAAATTTTTCAACTCTACCAAGTGCTGGCCCTGTGCCATCCGCGCTTAAATCAGTAGTATGGCATTCTGAACAATAAGTAAGGTAAGATTCTTTGCCGCGCTTGATTATTTCGTCGCCTGTACTTTTAATATTTTCATTGGTCGAAGACCAAGTATTTGAACTTTCATTATAGGTAAACAATTCCATCTTCGGAAAAGCGTAAGCGCTTGAAATATTATATTCGACTGGATTATCAGGATTGATTTGTACCGCGCTGGGATAATTAAGTTGCATCATACCTGCAGATTCTAACAACTCACCATTCTGAGAGATGGTTTGGATTCCACTCAATATGATGTCCTTCTTGTCCTTCATATATTTTACAATTAGATCGAAGGAATCAACTTGATTACAAGCAAAGGTGTTTTCACTGATCTTTAGTATATCATTGTTCTTGAGTTTCAATACATACGCATCAGTGCAAACAATAGTAAAGGATTCTGAATTGGCTTCAATATTCTTACGATTATCATGACCGCAAGAAATCAAACCTAGAAATAAAATTACTGTGCATATGTTTTTCATTTCAATTTGGTATTAGAGTTATCTAGAATTAATGTGCCATCTTTAAAATCCAAATTCCTTCAATTCAAATTTTTCAAAGGTCTGGCCATTATATTTAAAAACCCCAGCGTTATCCGTTCCCAACCACAGAGTCCCTGCTCGATCCGCGTAAATCGAAACTATTAAAACTTCGGTTTCACCGTCCATGACTGGTAGATTTATCAATTCACTTCCGTCAAATTTCCATACGCCTCCTCCATAGGTTGTCATCCATAAATTTCCTTGTGCATCCCTGAGACCAGAATTATAATATGGTAGTCGTTCAATTAGAATATCTGACTCAAGGTCCATCCCAGGTAGTTTCTTATAGCTGACCACACGATCGTTTTCCAAAATCTCATATTTACTAATAAAGTTACTTAACCACATATGCCCATTCCTATCCTCCAAGATTGAACGCACTCCGGGTACACGACCATCTGGAAGTTCAGTCAACTCTTTTTCTGCAATCCATAAAAAAGATTCCCCATCATATCTAAAAGCCCCTGCGGTGATTGTTCCAATCCAAAGATTACCATCGCTGTCCTTATCAATTCCATAAACAGCGTATGGACTGCTATTCATGTCTTCGAATCCAAGGCCCCTTACCTCTGTACCAAAAGCTTTAAATAAATCCTGACGTGGTAGTCTTAACTCATACAAAGCCTCTCCGTCATAACGATAAATATCATTTGGATTCCCATTGCACTTAAACCAAAGATCATTGGGCTTCAATTCCCATTGATTGGCTACAGAGCTTATAGGTTCAAGACTGGTAAAAGTAATTCCATTAAACTTGCTTACTCCACTTGGTGTTTCAATATATACGTTTCCTAAGTGATCGCCTTGAATTCCTCGAATGGTATTATCAATCAACCCATCAACGGTGGTGTATCGACTCACTGTTGATCCATCAAAAAATAAAACGCCGTTGCCATTTGTGCCAAACCAGTAGTTACCCGATGAATCTTGAAATACAGACCAAATTTTATCGTCCCGAGCAGAGACTAATTCATTGACTCTTTGGGATTGTTTTTGGACGCTATTACTTTTGGTTTTATTCTGGCCTACACAACTAAAAAGAGAAATGCTTAGAAAGAAGGAAAAACATAAGGCAAGGGTCTTCATATGCATTTACTATTTATGTGCAATCACAATGTATTGATTTTCTAAAAGGTCAGTATTAATTTCAAAAGTCTTGAATCCTGCCTGGGTCAATTCTTTAGCAACATTTTTTGTGGAGACTCGATATCGCTTTGGAGGGCCTGGAGATTTAACGTCCTTCTTAAAATCGACAACCATTAGACTTCCTGCATTCTTTATACCATTGGCTACCTTAGTAAAGTATTCTTCTCGATTGTCAATGTGATGGTAGGTATTGACAATAATTACATGATCCACCTCATCCTTAGACAAGAGTGGATCTTCAAATTCTACTTTTCTAGTCGTGATTTTTGAGTTTTTAATTGTAGCGTTTTTCTCCTTCATGTATTCAAGAAAGCGATCATCGACATCTGCAGCAATTACCTGGGCGCCTCGCTCTGCCATCCGAAAAGCAAAGTATCCAGTCCCCGCTCCAATGTCCATTATTTTTTTCCCCTGAATATCACCAAGGAGGTCTATAACTTGTTCTGGTTTTTGATATTCCTCACGCTCTTCACTTTCAAAACTATTAACAAGCTCCTCAAAGCTTCTTTTGTTCATGAAAATATTGGAGAGGTTACCTCTCTGATCCTGGGTGCATCCCAAGACTACTAGAAAGGCCAAGCTTATAATTCCAAGGTTCTTCATTCGCGGTTTAAATTTAGCTAGGGCAAGTTTAAATAAACTATTGTCTACCTCCATCTAAAACCGAAACTAATTTCGTATCCAAACTGCATTACTTCCGACTAATGTGTTTGATTACACAGAAAGTCCCATTAAAAATCTATCTCGACTGAGCCTTTAGACTCAATGTCTAAATTGTCTGTGGTGCGAATAAACATCGTGAAATTATGTGCTCCATTGGTAAATTCCGCTAGATCTAAAAATTCTTGACCCACAAATACTGAAACCTCTTCAAAACCTACAGAAACAATAAGGCCATTAAGTTCTGAGAAAGGAGTTCCTGCAGTAATGATCTCACCATCAAAAATAAAATTAGTATCGCAGGTCAATGAAAAAGATTCACCGTCTAAAGAATTCTGATATTCTTCTTCACAGGAAAAAGCATAAGCAGAAGACATGAATCCTTGTGCTGTGTACGTTGATACAAATTCTAATTCCATGTTAACGCGCATTGAAAATGGCAAGCCGGTTAAAGTGGTTGCACTTTCCGCCCCTGAAAAAGGAAGATCTTGCTGCTCTAAGAAGAAAATGTCTTCTCCACCAATGATGGAAACCATGTTGGGATCAGAGCAGCAACTTTGGACGATAATGGTAAAAGCAAACAAACCTAAATAAAAGGTAGCGAGCGATTGGATTCGTTTCATATTAATGAAATTAAAAAAAATTAATAAAGTCAGATCTATATGCCTAACGAAGGTAATAAGATTTTAGTTGGTTGGAGTAGAAGCTTTTTTAGCTAAGCATTCAAGTTAAAAAGCTGCAACTTTCATTCAATTAGGATATGATATTTGCGCAAGCATAAAACAATGGAGTAAATAATGTTATCTAAAATTTAGTAGCTCAATTTATATGTTATTCAAAAGTCTAATATCCTACTATCATACACTTAAATTCTATCCTTAGGTAAAGAAAATAGAGTACCCAATGGCAAGTTTCATCTTTATGTTTTAGTAATTATTTCCAATAACTTAATGATGAAATTTTGCCTAACAATTTATCCCAGACAGCGTAGAAATAGCCTGCTGATAAGCTTATTCAATAAGTACACTCTCTTTCATATTGGTGACCACTAATTTTATTTTTTTGCCACGAGTGGGAACAATAACTTTTTCATTCTTTTCCTTATGTTCGGAGACAAATATGGGTGCTGCTAATTTGACATCATCACCAGATTCGAATACAAATATTTTATACGGTGGCTCAAATGTTATTTTGGACAAGCTAAACTTTTTAATTGGGCCCTCTTCTAAAATCCAGTTTGGTATTCCGTGCTTGAATTTAGTCCGAGGATGAATGACAAAGGCATCATACCAAGCGGTGTCTTCTGCTAAGTCAATTGGGTGATTATTCTGATCCACAAGAATTATTGATTGATTGGTTTCAATTTTTTGCATTAACGGCTCTTCATATTCCCTGTGTAATCGCTCATTGTATTCCGTCTGATTGATCGTCAAAGGATCATTATTTGTTTTTTGCTTTAGTCGCTCGGCAAGAGCATATTCCCAATAGGTCCCAGAGTTCCCTTCCCTTAAATGATCCCAACCACAGAGAACGATCAGCTTGCCCAAATTTCCTATGGAGTCTATTTGGGAAAGGATATTTTCGGCTCCGCGCACTTCTCTTGCACCCCCAGAATAGCCATGGCGACTTCCTTCATCGTAACCGATGATATGAAAATTTAATTCAATCGCCTTTCTGACCAAGGAACTGAATTCTGGCTCCTTAAGGTAGTGTCCCGTATATTTCATCGGGTATCCTCGTTCCGCAAGATCCACATCAAACATATTCCCATCGCCCAGCATACCAATGGCCTCCAACGCTAAATACCTGTAGCCCAAATTATATAGTTTTGGAAGAAGGGTTTTTACAAAATGTCGATGTCTAGGAAGATAATGATTCTCATTGAACATTATAATTTCATGGTTGGCTGCTTGCTGAAGTATATAATCATCTGCGCTAATTGTCTTAGAATTTAGAGCATCCCAAGTTGATTCCTCTAGGGTATTTTTGATGCTGTCATTTTTTTCTAAAGTTTGTAGAAGCTTTTGATATTCTGAAACAAATGAATATCTGGTAGCGGTTAAGCCAACTTCATTTGATGAAATAAAGCTTGCTTCGATTTCACTGTTCATTTCATAACCTCGGCTATCAAATTCAATCGAATGAATGGATTGTTGATCACAAGCATTTAACACGAAGAAGAGCAAAACTGCTAAATATTTATTCATTACACTTTGTTTTCAGAAGACCCTAATTGGTTTCTTGTGATCAACAATAAATAACTGATCCCAAAACCTAAAAGTAAAAGAAACTTTAGTTATAGTTATTCTGCTTGGAATTTTAAAATTTATTGTACTTTGTACACTAAGCATTTACTTTCATTAGATAAAACAAGGACCATGAAAATTATCAGTTTCTTTACTTTCCTTTTGTTATTCACCCTTGCCTGTAATACAGAAGAAGACAATCCAGTCGATCCAGTGATGGAATCTGAGTTTGAAGGATATTCCTTAGTCTGGAATGATGAGTTTAATGGGCTTGGAATCAGCAATTTCAACTGGGTATATGAACTAGGGGATGGAACGGACTATGGCTTAAATCCAGGTTGGGGAAATGAAGAGCTACAGTTGTACACGGATGACTCCGAAAACGCTGCAATAGAAAAGGATGGTGATGAGATTTCTGCTTTGGTCATTACAGCCACTGAAGAGTCACCTGGAAATTATAGATCTGCCAAATTAACGACCCAAGGATTGCGGAGTTTTAGGTATGGTAAAATTGATGCGCGGATCAAGTTACCGACTACCCAAGGAATGTGGCCAGCTTTCTGGATGCTTGGAGAAAACATAGCGGACATCGATTGGCCGGGCTGTGGAGAGATTGATATTATGGAATTGGTCGGTAGTGCACCGGATGTTGTTCAGTGCAATGTGCATTATACCGATGGAAGTAACAATTACTCCACCAATGAAGGCACAGAAAAACTCAACGAAACTTTTGATCTAGACTATCATAATTTTACGATTGATTGGTCACCGACGGAGTTGGTTTATAGCCTAGATGGTACGCCTTATAAGACGACAAGCTTGACAGATGATATGAAAGAATTTCAACGATCATTCTACTTGATTTTAAATGTTGCGGTCGGAGGTCAATGGCCTGGTGATCCGGATGCAACGACCAACTTCCCCCAAAAAATGTATGTAGATTATGTGCGTTATTATAGCAAGGATGGCTTTACGGCTCCTGACGAACCAGTCCTAGATATTACCGAAGAAACCATCGGCGTTTTTATTCCACCAAGCATTTCCAAACATGTATTCAACTCTACCCTCGATCAATTTCCGGATACGGAACTTAATGTATTTGGCAATGGAGGCGAGCCGACGATTTCTACTTCCGACATTGTTGCCGAAGGAGATAGTTCTTTGTTATTCAGTTATCCTGGTGGCAGCTGGGGAGGTGGATGGTTTGAGATGAACACCCCACTCGATGTAAGTTCTTACTCCTCTGGAAATTTAGTTTTTTCTATACAGCAGTCAGGAGTTCTGAATGATGCAGAAGTAAAGTTGGAGGCCGTGAGTAATTCTGCAGCGGTATATTTAATAAATTATACTCCTTCCGCTTCCGCAAATGGGTATGTAGAATACACCATACCACTGTCTGATTTTATAGATTTAGATTTCACAGAAATTAAAATACCATTTGCACTTTGGAATCCGGTAGATGTGAATGGGGCATTCGAGCCAGTGGATGTATTGATTGATAATATTTATTGGGTTGAGTAGTATTGAAATGTAGTCATTATTAAGGATAAATTTTTAAGATGCTTTATTAAAATGAGTAATTTGCTTTTCGATTATAAAAATCTTGATGTATTTTAGCTTTAATCTTTATAACATCTCAATCTTCATCACATGAAACAATAATCTAAAATCAAAGATCACACAAGAGCTATACCGCTCACTAAAAAGCAATTATTGCAGATAAAAGGTAGCAATGATGGAAGTGGCTTTTTTGCTTTTAATTCTGTGAGCTAAAGTTCCAGAAGTCTTTTATTGAAAGTAGCAAGTCTGGAGTGATTAATGCTGCGGACAGATTTTTAACAGACCATACTCTTTCCGCTTCCGCAAATGAATGTGTAGCATATTCTTAATTCAGGATGAGACCCTTTATTGGACAAGGAGGACTTTGTTCTTCTTCAAAGAAACCTTATCATTTGATAGCTCCATTCCACAGAAAAATAAAATCCATCTTATTCTCTGAATCCAGTAATTCCTATACATGACAAAAAGCCATAGGATGCATTTCTCAAAAATCTACATTCATGACATGCTACTCTAAACTCAATAGATCGTATCCAAGAACCTCTTTATCTGCATACCCATGATCCGCTTATTTATTGCCTTTCTCTCGGTGAAATAGTATTCAAGTTCCTTGGAGGTAAATTGTCCGATGATGGCACCAAGGATTTGATGTTTTAAATCTGTGTTAGATTGAAGGTACTTTTTCAAGAAGATTTCATACTGCTGCCGGGGAGCATTCGTATTACTTTGGGTTTTGTAATACTTGTGATTTTCAAGTAGAGAAAAAGTAAGATCTTGCTGTAGTTTTAAAATCGGCCGGAGCGTTTGATTCTGAAATACTTCCAGTGTTTTCGTATCTACATTTTCTAAATTCAAGGAAGGTCTTAGAGCCACAAGCATTTCATCTCTATTCATGTTTTAGTAACAGCTCAAATCTTAAAAAGATGTGAGTGGAAGCAGGAAATATTAGTATTATTCTATTTAAATAATAAAGGATAAAAACTACACTTGTGTGTTTGTGATTTGTTTAGTTGTCACTTGAGAATGGTCTGCAATCACCTTTTACAATAGATTTTTCATTTGCGAAAGCGCATGATGTAAACTACATTGTTCATGTTATAAAGGGTATTTTAGAATCCGCCATAATATAAAAACAGAATGCCACCCTCAAGGACTGACATTCTGCTTCTTATACTTTAATACTTAAACTGTAATGACTTGATTTAGGTCATTACTGAACCTTTATAATTTTTGAAGTCTGAACGACCTCTCCTGACTTTTTATTCATAATAGAAATAAGATAAGAACCTTCCTCTAGAAACTCAAGATTTAAGGGCATGTTTGCTCCATCCGAGTGATACAAACGACGGCCTTGCATATCAGAAATGAAAAATTCAAAGCCAAGAGGTATATCAAGCTGTAGATGCTTACTAAAAGGATTTGGATAAATTAAATATTGTGATTCATCTAAGTCATCAACACTTACAAATTCTTGTTCAAGTTCATTAATCAACCACCAAAAATCCCCGTTAGAAACTATAACATCAAGATCGTTATCTGAATCAAAATCACCATTCACTATGTAGAACATGGGTTGAATGCTTGTGATTATCTCTGTTTCATATTCTAATAAACTTGAGGAAGTTCCTTTATGGAATGTATTATCTGAAGAGTTACATCCTATCATAACATCCATGATACCATCTGTATTATAATCTGCAATATCAAAACTTCTTATACTCCCTGCGCCGAGTGGAAGTTCCTGCTCAATATAACTGCCGTCACTCTGCCTTAGTAATGCACGTAATGTCGAACTAGATCTGCTGGAATAAATGACATCATTAAATCCATCTTTATTTAAATCGACCATCTGAAGATTTTCTAGAGAACCTTGCCCACTATCTGTAATGATTGATTCTACAAATGTGGCATCCCCTTGATTCTCAAGTAGAATTATTTTCCGATCGAAGAAATTGTCAAAGCCAAAAATGACATCCACATCATTATCGCCATCAATATCTCCAATCTCAAAAGTAAATAATTCATCTTCTGATATTAGTTGAGTTGTTGTAAATTCTCCAGTACCATCGTTAAGCATTAGATAGGCCTTATTATCGTCTCTAGCAAGACTGACAATATCAATATCACCATCGCCATCCATGTCAGAGGTTAGGAAATTAAAGGCAATCTCTGAGCTTTGCACTTTAGTCTCGAATGATTCATCTCCACTATTAAGTAAAATTACAATTTGGCTATTCACACTTTCTATGACGACTATATCCATGTCTCCATCTCCATCAAAATCTCCAGTACCCGGATTACCAAAAACCCTAAGTCCTAAGTCCATCGTTTCAAAAATAATTGAATCGGGCTCACTGGCATTTATATGGACTTGAAGATCTCCTTCAGCACTAAAAAATCGGGCAACACTGGTAATGTCTGGCTTGTCATCACCATTAAAGTCCGCAACAACAGGCAAGCTTATAGGTTTACTTGTAAAAGGGCCTCTTGTAAAACTTTGACTAATAATAGGTAGGGACAGAAATAAAATCAAAGTGCTTATAAAAAAAGTTTTCATGATTGTTTTTTTTCTCTTAAAAATTAATCTTTTAATAATGACCTAAATTTAATCAAATATCTCAAATCTGAATGCTAGAAATATAAGTATGATTGACCCTTCATAAAATTAAAAACTAATCAGAGAATTTTTCTATTTCATACATTTCCAAAACCTTCTTTAAAACCATCTTCTTAGGTGCGCTTTTCAGCAAAAGATTTCTAAGTCCTCTACCGTATTTCCAATGTGCCATTTTACCCATCATCCAGGATTGTTTTACGATGCCATTTACCTTAGCTTCTCGGCGCTTTTGAAATTCTTCAAATATATTTTCATTGAGTGATTGATGCTGTAGGTTACTCAAATAATGTGCATCTTCAATGGCCTGACCTCCACCCTGCCCCATGTTCGGAGTTGTTGCATGTCCAGCATCTCCGATCAAACAAATGTTATTTTTATACCATTTTGGCATGGGCTTTAAATCTGTGATGTCATTTCTCATAACTTTATCGGTCGGAGTGTTTGATATGATCTGGTTGACGGCTGGGTCAAAATCCTTGTACATCTGCATGAGTTTATCGCGGAGCTTATGTGGTTCATCTTTCTTATTTTCCACATCCAAGGCGACGGCAAACCAATAGTATTTCCCTTCAGATATTCTTGAAATCCCAAACCGTACTTGATTCCCCCAAAGCTCATACACGTGATGATTAAATGCAGGGTCCAAAACTGTTTCTGCAACACCTCGCCAACAGGTCTGCCCAGAATATCTTACAATACTATTTGGGAAAAGTTGTGCACGAACTTTAGAATTAATTCCATCAGCTCCGACTAGATAATCTCCTCCTGCGGAGCTTCCATCTGCGAAATTTACGATGACCTTATTCTCTGAAGTTACGTAAGTCTCAAAAGCTTTGCCGAGATGAATCTTAGCTGCTGGAATCTTATCGAAGAGTATTTTTTGCAATTCCGTCCGATGGATAGCGATGGCGGAATAACCGTATTCTGACTTTACAAATTGTTGGTCATTATCAGAGATGGCCGTGAGATCTGGATTGCCAATGGTAATTCTATCTATAGAATTGCCCTTTGATTTAATTTCATCTAAAACGTTTAATTCTTCAAAAACCTGTAATGCATTTGGTGCCAACCATATACCAGCTCCAGCACTTTTAATTTTTGAAAATCTTTCATAGACCTTATAATCTATTCCTTTTTCCTCAAAGGCCAGAGCAAGCGTTAAACCACCAATCCCTGCGCCGATAATTAAGTATTCCATTTTTCTTTTTAAATTCCAATTCTTCTCCTTGAATCTTGGCTAAGAGAATGTATCACCTGATCTCTATAAACCTCAAGAATGAATTTATGCAGATAGTCCAAAAATGGTGTAAAGCTCCAATTTTCTTCTTTTTCAATTTTATGTTCGTCTCCCTTTTCTCCATATCTCAAAAAGAAACCTCCATCCACGTCCTTGCGTAAAAGAATGTGAAGTAGAATTAACTCTTGTGGTAAAGTTTCCGGTGCAGAGCATACCGTTAATCCAACGTCGAAGTGCCACAATGAATCTTTCCTAAGTTTAAGTGCGCTGACTAGGGCGGGTTGAACAAGTTTGAATTCAATATTAGCATCAATACTGAATAAGGAGAATTGAGTTTCGGGTATTTGCAAGTATGATTTCAACTCCTTTACAAAGCCCACAGCCAAATCATGACATTCGATTCGAAATTCTTGAAATTCTTGTTGCGCTTTTGAATAGGCCATGCATAGTTCTCTTAATTTTGTTGTCTCCATATTTCATTGAATATTCTTATCACATTTTATATTTAATGATTCGATTCAACTTCTACTTCTTGGCTTAATATCAGTTTGGTCATTCTAAAGATAATTCTAATCTAATATCATGACTAATTTGCAATGAAATAATTGATGATAGGTTCTCTTAATTGTTGTTCATAGGACCTTTTAAACATATTCGAAATAATAATAAATTTTGGTAAAAATGGGTGACCGCTCTGCGGTCATATGGAATTGATATGATCAAGGCTAACATAAGGGGACCACTCGGCGGTCATTTAAATTGACCTGATCTAGGTTAATATATGGTGACCAATCTACGGTCATATGTAATTGACATGATCCAGGTTAATACGGGGTGACTACTCTGCGGTCATATGAAAATATACATGACCCAGGCATACGCAAGGTGATCGCTCTGCGGCCTAAACGAGTTAACATGATCTAGGTGAATATGGAGTGACCGCTCGGGGGTCATTAAATCGCTAAATAATAGAAATATGCGTTCAACATAGATTTGAAAAAAATGAATAATTTACGCAGTTGAAAAAACCAAAACTTACCATATTCGCGTAATTAAATAGTATACAATACAATTTATTCCGAAATACTTCTACGTTTTGAAAAAACTCATACTCTTTATTACAATTTTGACCTATACCTTATCGCTCAGTGGTCAAAGTCTTATAGGAAATGTTAAAAATTCCTCTGGAGAACCTCTTGCTTACGCGCTCATAGATGTTCTAAACAGTAATATTCATGTACATACCAATGAAATCGGTGGATTTACCATCAAACCTATTGCTGTAGGCGACACGATTTTCATATCTTATTTGGGGTACAAGGATCAAACCATACCCGTTACAAGCATATCAGAAACTCTAGAGGTTATACTAGAAATTCAATCGATAAATTTGGATGCCATTACGATTTCCAACGAGGTCTCAGCCATCAGTGTTATATCAGATATAGACATCGTCACAAGACCGGTCAGTTCTTCTCAAGATCTCTTGAGACAGGTGCCTGGATTATTTATAGGACAGCACGCCGGTGGAGGAAAAGCTGAACAGATATTTCTCAGAGGCTTCGATATAGATCATGGGACTGACATATCTATTACGGTGGATAATATTCCAGTAAATATGGTTTCACATGCACATGGCCAAGGTTACGCTGACCTCCATTTTGTGATTCCGGAGACCTTGGAAAAAATAGATTTTGGGACAGGTCCTTACAATGCAGATGAGGGCAATTTCAACACTGCAGGATATGTCAACTTTATCTCTAAGAAAAAAATATCAGAAAGTATTATTAAGCAAGAAGTAGGTCAATTTAATACTTCGAGAACCTTATTGATGCTTAAGACCATTGAAAACGAAAACACAGATAGCTACATTGCTGCTGAATATTTACAGACTGACGGTCCTTTTGAAAGTCCACAGAATTTTCAGCGGGTCAATGTTATGGGCCACTTTAGGACAGCACTCGACGAGACACAAAATATTGGTCTTACCCTCTCACATTTCAATAGCGACTGGGATGCCTCTGGACAAATTCCTGAAAGGGCTGTGGCCGACGGAACAATCTCCAGGTTCGGTGCGATAGATGATACAGAAGGTGGTATCACTTCCCGTTCAAATGCCATCCTTACACATGAGAAATACATAAGCCCGACCTCCTTTATCAAAAGCACCGTATTTTTATCTAAATACGATTTTGAATTGTTTTCTAATTTTACATTTTTCTTAGATGATCCGATCAATGGTGATCAGATCAGACAAAAAGAAAGCCGATACTTGTACGGTCTTAATAGTGAGTATTCTAAGTATGTCACTATGGGGAATCTTAGTGGTGATTTTAATTTAGGCTTGTCTATCAGATCGGATGTCAGCAATGATAATGAATTATCTCATACACGCAACAGGTCAGAAACTCTAGAGCGAATCCAACTGGGAGATGTAAGAGAAACAAACATTGGTATATACTCTGATTTTAAATTACATCTAGGGAAGTTGCTTATAAATCCTGGCATACGATATGATAATTTCAATTTTCAATACAAGGATGCTCTTACGGCAGCATATTCTTCGGAGTCTGCCCAGCAGGGCATCCTCAGTCCTAAGTTGAATTTTTTCTATAATCATAATAAAAATCTGCAGCTGTATCTTAAGACTGGAAAAGGATTTCACTCCAATGATACACGTGTAGTCGTCAGTGAAAACATTGAGAAGACTCTCCCTGCTGCCTATGGTTCTGACCTCGGAGTCATCTGGAAGCCCTACCCTAGGTTAATACTCAACACTGCTTTATGGTACTTGTTCCTAGAACAGGAATTTGTGTATGTGGGAGATGCTGGAATTGTAGAGCCGAGCGGTAGAAGTGCCAGAAGAGGTGTAGACCTCAGTTTAAGATGGCAGGCGACGGATTGGTTATTCTGGAACATGGATGCTAATTATACACAAGCAAGACAGATTGATGAACAAGAAGGTGCAGACAGAATTCCTCTAGCCCCAGTAGCTACTCTTACAACTGGACTTAGCTTTATCGATTTAGCTGGTTTCAGTGGCGGACTTAGTGCAAGATATCTGCAAGATCGACCGGCCAATGAAGACAATTCTATTGTGGCCGAAGGATACACTGTGGTTGACTTGAATCTTACCTACGAGATCAAAGCTATGTCCTTCGGTTTACAGATACAGAATCTGCTCAATACAGAATGGAATGAAACACAATTTGCGACAGAATCACGACTAAGAGATGAGCCAATAAGTGTAGAAGAAATACACTACACCCCAGGCACACCATTCTTTATAAAAGGAGTTGTTGGGTTTCGGTTTTAGAATTACTTTAAAACATCACAGCATTCATCTGATCGCATGACAATGGAAGCATTGCTTCAAAAAGAGACATGGCAAGTTGGTTTATGGAACTGAAGCATTTAAAACAAGTCTGTTCTCATACAGCTACTACTAATTTTTATTCAACAATTTCGTAGGTTAAATTAACGGTTGCTTTTAATGACAACATTCCTAATGCGAGTGTTGAATCTTCTGCTCCGCCCGTATCAAATTGCACTACATTTTGAGAAACATTTGCATAATTATTCCGTGAAAATAAATTGACTGGGTTATTAACTGTTTCTCCAATATTTACGATTTTACCCAATTTAATTCCTATCTCATTTGTCAAGAATTCAGCTTTTTCTTTAGCAGCTTCAATCGCCATTTTTCTTACTTTATATCTGTTTTCTTTCAAATTAGTAGTTCTAAATTCAACGTTGTTCACTTTATTAATTCCAATATTTAAAAGGTCTGTAAGGATTTGTTCGTATTTCTCCATATCCTCTATAATAATTGAGATTGATTGAACAACGCTGTAATAATCAATAATTACATCATTATTATAATTGTACCTAGGATTAATCCGCACATAATCCGTTTGAATGTATTTGTCTGGAATTCCTTGCCTTTTACAATAGTTAATTGCTTCGCTTTGAATTTTATAATTTATTTCTTTTGTTTGAATAAGCTCTTTACCCCTTGTTTCAACCCCTAAACTTAAAACAACTTGATCGGGCGCAATTCTTAGGATAGCATCGCCTGAACTCTGAAATATTTTGTCGTTTGAGTTTCCATATAATTGACCGAATGCAAGGTTGGAAGAAAGTGTAATTAGTAGAATTAATAGGTATTTCATTTTTTCTTTTTTTAATTGATCGTAACCTAGCTTTATAACGCTATCAATTCATATAAAAATATGGAATAAGCATAGATGCTAAAATCCATATGATTAGAGAAAGTAAACCTCCTACTTTTACAAAGTCTTTAAATCTATAATTACCTACCCCATAGACCAAAGTATTGGTCTGGTAGCCAAGTGGAGTTATGAAACTCATATTGGCAGCAAACATGATTGTAATTAGGAGTGGCTCTGGGCTGATGGATAATTTATTTGCAATAGCAATAACGATGGGTGCAAATAAAATGGCCGTCGCATTATTAGATATTACAGCACTGAATAAAGTCACAATAAAATAGAGAACACAGATCATTAATTGTGGAGACAATGAACCGAGCAACTCTGAAAAATGAAGGGCAATTAAATCACTGGCTCCAGTCTTGTCCAGTGCTATCCCCAATGGCAGCACACCGGCTAATAAAAAATAAACATTCCATTCCAGTTTTCTATATGCTTGTTGCAAATGTAGACAACCTGTAATTAACATCATCACACATCCCAATAAGGCACTCACCATGATCGGCAGTATCTTGGCGGTGGCAAGAAGGATCACTCCTACCATGATTGCAGCAGCCAGATATTGCTTGTCATCTTTTGTATTTAAATCTTCATATTGCTGAAGCACGATAAATTCTGACTTGTTATAGAAATTTTCAAAATTAGCTCTACCCACATCCATTAAAACTGTGTCCCCAGCATTGATATAAATATGTCCTAACTCAGATTGATAATACTTCTGCTTCTTTTTGACGGCTAATGGAATGGCGTCATAGTCACGTTTAATATCTATCTTATCTAAGGTTTTTCCGATGAGTCGTGAATTAGGTTTTATGTAGACTTCGCATATGGTGTTGTCATCCGAATTCATTCTTGTATCATCAATCATAGAGTCCAAAGGAAGGATTACAAGATCATTGCCTTTTTTAATTTCAGCCAATTTTTCTACACTACTTTTAATTAGAATTTCATCTCCTTCTTGGATAATTTCGCCCATTTGCGGAAAGTGAAAATCTTCATTGAAATGCTTAATTTCTAAAATATCTACTTCTTGATCTTTAAAAATATCGGTTTCCTCTATCCTTTTACCAATAAGTTTAGAATCCTTTTCTACGACGACTTCTGTCAAAAAATCTCCAATATTGTATTCCATAACAAGCCCATCTTCGGATGTATTATCTGGGAGCAAAAATCGACCGATTAATATAAAGTAAATGATTCCTACGCCTACAAATAAAATACCTAAGGTTGTAATATCAAAAATCCCAAATGGTTCTACCCCACTGGATTGAGCGATCTCACTTACAAGTAAATTGGTCGATGTACCTATTAAGGTAGATGCACCACCCATGATCCCTACAAATGAAAGTGGCATGAGATACCGTGAAAGTTTAAATGGAATTTTCTTCGACAGTTTCAGCAATACTCTCATAAATACGATGACGATGGCCGTTGTGCTTATCAGCGCTGAGCAAAAACCCACAAGCAGAAGTAAAATAGATAGTGACTTCCATTCTTTACCTCGCAGGACTCTTTTTAATTTTTTACCGATGGTATTTATAAGTCCAGTTGTTTCTAATCCTACCGTGAGCATCATAAGGCAAAGGACAGTCACTACGGCAGGATTACTTAATCCTGAAACCCCCTCTTGTGGAGTCACAAACCCACCGACAATAAGTACGCACATGACGATGATAGATAAGGTATCTGCAGGCATTTTTTCTAAGACCATGAGGCTTATCATGATCAAAATGATACCAAATAGTATAAATATTTCTACGGTCATAAATTAATCAACAAAATATTTAAATCGTGCATTTCAAATTTTAAACGTTTAAAATTATCCAGCCTAAAAATAAAGTCCAAGGCATTTTCAGTGTAGAATGTTTCTAAAAGTCATGGCTAAGCATTTCATTTTCAGCCATTTAAATTCAATCTAAGTATACATCCTATTTATAAATAGTTTCTGGAATTAACAAGATAATACAAAAAGTGTTTCTTTCAGAATTGATCTTTTCTGAAGGAACTTAATTAGATCAGAGCAGACGAATAGCCATATAAACCTAAAGGTCCGACGTCCCCCATTTAATGAAACCAACATAGTTTAGTTTATCCTCAACTAACATGTTTTCTCTAGTAATAAAGTTCTTTGATGCATGATACTTTCGTTGGCTTTAAATCTTTTACAAAAAATAAACATTTGAGGCCCTAATACTGTTAATTTTCTGTTGGTTAGAACATGTCTACATTTCAAATTAAAAACTACTAAATAAAATAAAAAGCAGCTATGTCTACTATAAAAAAACACAATACCCAGATCTCCAACGTGCTTATAATCGGAAGCGGAGGGGCTGGCTTAAGAGCCGCAATTGAAGCTAAGATGGCTGGAGTAGAAGTGACGGTCATTGGCAAGAGAAAAAAAGAGGATGTTCATACGGTGCTTGCAGCGGGTGGTATTAATGCAGCTTTGGGAAATGTGGATTCAGAGGATAATTGGCAACAACATTTTGCAGACACCATGATTGAAGGCTACATGCTGTCAGATCCTCGAACCGTCGAATTAATGGCAAAAGAATCCCCAGACCTTGTACGAGAGATTCATGAGTGGGGAGCCAACTTTGCTACCCTGCCCGATGGTCGTCTGGACCAACGATACTTTGGGGCACACACCTATAGACGGACCTGCTACTCTGGAGATTACACCGGAAGATCAATCCTGTTTACATTGATAAAAAAAGCAAAAGAACTCAACATACCAATCCATGATTCACAGTATGTTACTGAATTGTTGGTGCGTGACAAAACTTGTTTTGGAGCGATGACCTTTGATATTAGTACTGGCGAGCGCACGGTTTTCTTGGCTGATTCAGTAATTCTTGCGGCGGGTGGACATACGAGAATATGGCGGAAAAGTTCTTCTAGGAGAAATGAGAATACAGGGGATGGTTTTTACCTTGCCCTGAAAGCCGGTTGCACCTTGACTGACATGGAGCAGGTACAATTTCATCCAACTGGGATGGTTATTCCTGAAACGATTGCAGGTTCTCTAGTAACAGAAGCCGTCAGAGGTGAAGGTGGTCATCTGAAAAATAGTGAAGGCGAAAGATTCATGAAAAATTATGATCCGGAACGCATGGAATTATCTACTCGTGATAAAGTAGCAATGGCCAATTACACCGAAATCATGGAAGGAAGAGGAACTGAAAATGAGGGAGTCTTTCTAGACATTTCGCACAAAGACAAAGATTTTATCATCGATAAACTTCCTAGAATGTATCGTAAATTTCTCGATACTCTGATGCTAGATATTTCAAAATCACCGATGGAAGTGGCGCCCACAGCTCACTATTCAATGGGCGGTGTTCTAGTGAGTCCTGAGGAACATGCGACAAACATTGAGGGACTATACGCTGCAGGGGAAGTCGCCGGTGGTCTCCATGGGGCGAATAGATTGGGTGGTAATTCTTTGGCAGAGATTTTGATTTTTGGAAAACGAGCGGGGCGGGCTGCAGCTGACCGTTCCATCAATTTGCGAAAGCAAATCAGATCTAAGGATGTTATCGATCAAGCCCATGACAACATCAATACCTTCCTAAAAACTGGAGATATCGTTGCAAGACCTTTACAAAGATCCGTAAGAGATGCGATGTGGGAATTCTGTGGCGTCGTAAGGGATGAAGAATTATTACAAAAAGGAATAAGCAAAATAAATGAAATAAAAGAGTCAACCAAAGAATTAGATGTCAGACCAGACTCCGAAGGTTTTGAAGACTTAATGTTGGCTTTTGATCTAGAAGGTACACTGGCGTCTGCAGAGGCCACAATCTTATCTGCGATCGAGAGGAAAGAAAGTAGAGGAGCACATCAGCGAAGGGATTATGAAGCCACCAATAATAAGGAGTTCTTAGTCAACTTTGAAATTCAGTGGGACGACAATCAAAAAGCGGTCTTAACCAAGCATAAAGTCAATCCATTGAGTCCAGAATTGAAAAAAGCAATAGATGATACTTCTGAGATTTCAGATTTTAGTGGTAAGCTTTTGGAGTAAGACAAGCATCATTTAAAAAGGACTCTTAATTTATTGGTCGGTTTATATTCTAGGTTTTGATACAAATAAATTGATGATTTAAGACTGGAAAATTTACCTATACTAGGACTTAAATTCTTCTATGAATGTAGGGTCCGCTTTTCTATCATCCTGGGATGTATATTTGGCTTTCGCCAAAATAAGATACAGCGTTTCATCATTCTGAATCGGGCCATGCACTGTCTTACTTTTTTGTGAATCCTTCATCCAAATTATCGATGCCTAAGCCACTGTAATAAAAGTGAATTGTCGCCCCCAAAAAAGGAGGCGACAATGTTTCATCACAGCTCAATCATGAGCTCAATTCCAAATTCCAACTATTTTAAAAAAACTGTCATATTCAAATAATCTTACTCATTTACTCAAGTTTCGGTAGTATTAAAAAAGTAAAATGGAATAGACACCTCCAAAAGAGATTTGTAAAAGTTTATGAGCAATTTCTAAAGCCTAATAAGATAAATCCAATCAAAATTTCGGCAATACCATTTACTGAAATCACTCTATCAATGATTGAAGCCAATATGGGAGTTATGTGTGCTCCAAAATGGCAATTAAATCCTTTCAAATTGTCAAATGAATTGGTTTTTAAACGTATCGGAAAAAATGGTTTAAAACGAACCCATTACTTAGTTGTAAAAAAGAAACAAATAAATAAAAAATACATCCATGACTTTATTTCCAATTTTCAAGAAGATTTTTTAAAAGGATAAATCATTACCACTTATTATGCTATTTGTTTTTTCTTAATTCTGACTTTCGATACTAAACATTTTTGAAATTTAATTAGTTATTTTAGTAATAACATCATGCAGTCATAGGTCATAATCTAATATCAAGAGCTCAGGAGAATATTATCATTTATAATAGAATCATGGATGAAGAAAGCGGTAAGTCAAGTCGGCTCATTGATCTATCCATCGGAGGATTCACCATAATTATGGGCAACATCCTAATGCAAGGCAACAGTGCCGAAAATAGGAATCTCGTTGGATATGGACTTGAGGGTCTGACCAATGAGAATTATGAATTGTATTTCATCAATAATATCTGCATCAATAAGAGACAAGCTTCAGGACAGTTCTTGGACATCGCTACTGGGACTCCAACCGTCAATGTGCCTAATAATATATTCTCAGGTATCGGTGAAGTTATAAATGTAGCCAATGCTGAATTGTCGAATAACATCATTGATACTTCTATAGACAATATGCTTTTTATTGATGAAGAACAATATAATTGCCGGTTTGCTCCTAATGCTCCCGCGATTGATAATGGCATTCAGCTGGGCTCAATAAATGGATATTCTTTGACGCCAGAAAATGTATATGTACATCCCACCTATTTTGCGCAAAGAGTAATTGGTGGCGCTATAAATGCAGGAGCATACGAAACTCAGACCTCTACCTCCAACAGTGAATTGGCTGCAGGCGATTTTATAGTCTACCCTAATCCATTTCAAGAAGTATTGACTATCAAAAGTTCAGTTGTGCAGCTAACAGATATTATAATTACTGATCACCTAGGAAGAGAATTTTCCTTTATTATAAGCATCACCATAGATAAAGCTTATGCCACTATTAATACTGGTGCCTTACCTAGTGGTGTATATATAATTCAAGTAGGGAAAATCCAAAAGAAAGTAATTTAACCATAGATTATACTTTCGATGTAAAAAATTTAAATGTCCTAAAATTTATAATTTTTTCAGTCGAAAATATATTTGCATTGCAGGATAAATTTTCCTGATCTGCCATGTTCTATTCGATGAGGAAATGAACATTACTTTATGATTAATTTCCTCGTGGTAGTAATCTCTCCTTTGTTAATCACTATAAAGTAAACTCTTGAATTTAAATCCTGTAAATCGAAAGAGATTAAATTTTCAGCTCGATGAAGTAATGATTTACTTATGGTTCTACCTAAAAAATCAAGCAGGTAAACATTTGCCTCAGTTAAATCATCTGCCTCCAAGGAACAAAAAGAACCCGCAGGGTTGGGATAAACTTTGATGCTTGTGATGAATTCTAAATCATCAGAAAAGACAGGGAATGTTGTTGAAAAACTATACTCAAAACCACCACCAAAATCAGGCTCAAAGGTTTTTAATATTCCACCATTCTCGTTCCTCAACCTTATATAGCCGACCCCTGATTTGTGTTTGCCCACCATACGACTCCATCGCCTTCAGAATCCTGGACCATCAGTTAATAGCAGCTTTCGGTCAATTCCTAAGTAGTGTTGGCCGCAGGTAAAGTATTTGAGCCAACAACATTTCCTTTAGAATCTATCAATTGATAGCTATTTTCATTGACAAAATTATTGATTCTAAAATCTACGGTGACAATTTTATTTTCATTTACTTGCGGAAAGTCAGAAGAAGTGCATAGCTCATTGTTATATGAATACTCATCGGCACCTTGATTAGGACTGGCGATTTCTGCATAAAATACATTATCATCTGCTAGTAGGTCATACCATAATTCAGCGGTTGATGGAATCTCAACAATTGTCTCTACCATGAAATCAAAAATGTTCCTTCATTTTTTTTGGCTGCTCCAGAAATGAATTTTCTTTTGTCTTTACTTATATCTAGGTTCATATTCTTTTGTCATAACTCTTAGTCTCCTAATCAACTCAGTCCTTATCTTTCATAACCGATATCCACTTAGCCTTCGACCGAATATCCTTATAATCTCAGCGATTTTTATTTTATTGTTTACATATTAGCTCAATTATATGAGTACGTTATATCCTCAAATAATAATTGTTTTCTGCGCGCGCTTTAAATTCTGTTTCGTGACTTTACTTAATTCCAGACCGAGAAATTTGGCTATCTCAAACATACCCTCAATAGGTTCTGAAGATTTTCTTTCTGCGCCTGAGTTATAATTTGTATTAGTATTAACATCATAAACCCACTTGGCACCGTTTTCATCTTCTACATATTCTAGCGCACCTACAGCGATATCATTTGCCTTAAGAAAAGATGCATACTTTTTAAGATCCGCATTTTCATAATTATCTTGAATTATAAATTTATTGGTTGATTCATTTTTATCTGCTGGGCAGAAGGCATCTCCAATATTACAAGAATCCGCTGGACATAATTGAAAGCCGTTTTGAGCATCAATACTCACAGCATATAAAAATTTATTTCCTACAAATTCAGCTCTTACAATTCGGCCATCTGCAGGTTTTATATATTCTTGCACCAACCAAATTCCATCTAAAGATTCACCGATTTGATTATTTTCGATGGATTGAATCAGGCTATCTTTTGAATAAAACAATTGGACTCCTGCTCCTTTGCCGCCTCTATTTGGCTTCAAAATGAAAGGGAATTTATTCAGTTGATCCACTGCTTTTGGCAAAGATTTTACATTATTAGAAATAATAGTTTCTGGATGTGGTATTGCAAATTGCTGTAAAGAAAGGTATTGTTCCGATTTCCTTAATTCTAGTTGTAAAGCTCTGCGCCCATTTACAACTTCTCGTCCATGTCTTTCCAACCAAGCCAAAATATTTGCCGTCTGTTCAGGGGCATATCGATGATCTCTTGTGTGGGCAGAAGCACTCATGCGATTGTAAAAAATACCTTCCGGCGGTATTGAATTCAAATCTAAGTTTAAGTCGTCAATAAACCATTCTTCATAGGGAAGATTTAATTTTTTAAATGCAGCCCTCAAAGGGATTACCCAATCATCATTTTCGTGAATAACATAAATTTTTTTCATAGTCATAGTTTCTTAAGCAAAAAAAGAGCCTTCTCACATCAGCGAAAAGGCTCTATATATATTTTAATTATATATCATATAATTACATATGCCGTACGCTGCTTGATAAAAAATACTTGCAACAACAACAGATGGCAGAATGTAAATTTATTTGTTCGATCATTATGACATGCAAGGTATGGGCAATCATTTAGAAAAGCAATAGCACCAGAAATATTTATTCCTCTACATTGATAAGCCAAAGTAGTTTCACCATCCATAGATTTCAATTATACCTAACGATTCTGCGACTTGCGTACTGGCATTCGCCAGTATGGTCGCACAACACAACGAAAAATGAGGTGGGATTACCTTGCACCCACCTTCATTTGTTGCTAATTATTATTGATAGTTAAATCATTCTTTTTGTCTTCCATTTTTTCTTTCCTAATAGCTCCTGAGATCCTTCAATAATAGAAACAGCTGTTCAATAACCGATTCTACTTGATTTCGTATTTTTATCATATCCCTCCCTGTTGCCTGCCATCATATAAACGATTAAATTATCCCATGAGCTTCCTTTGACAATTTTGATATCTCCGCTAGATACTAACTCAATTGCTATATTTCCTCGGTCAATATATTCTTGTATGAAAATGCTATTATCATCTGAATTTTTCAATTTCAAACTATTAATCAGTGATTCTCATAAATTTGAGAAATTTCTTCGGATAACCATTCTGAGACATTTCCCGACAAATTATATAAGCCAAATTTGTTAGGAGCATAGTATGCAACTGGAGATGTATAAAAATGACCATCTGACGTTCGATCTTTGAGCTGTAAATGATTGACCTCAATAACTTGTCCATATTTAGCCAAGAAATTATTTTCGAAACAATCTTTTGGGTGTGGCCCACTAAATAGATGTCTACTATCAGACTTATTATCAATGCATGTAGCAGCGTATTCCTATTCTTGATTTCTTAGCAATCGGAAACTAAATTTCAAATCTATTTCTTCAACTTTTAAAAGTTGATTTCTCCTTGCAGTTAAACACATGCAATACTCTTGGATCGCTTGTTACTTGCTGTTCTTTTTCCTAATTTACGTTATTTCAGTTGGGTAGCATACAAAGATTCAATTTAGTTATATGAGATGTACTCTTAATTTATCCTTATTATTGGTTATTGCTCTTGTCTCGTATCAAAATGAAATTCAAGAAGATTTCACCCACTGCGAGGTGAATTTTTGCCAAGGGTTTCAAGATGGTTCGTATTGTCTTTTTGGTTTAAAATGGGGCCAAGATCAAATTTTTGAACAGGCAGGAATTGACGTAATCGGTCCTCAATCTTCTGGTGGAATTATTACATTTAGTTTCGTAACTGAATCAATTACAATAAGCAGTGGTTTAAATGTTGGATTGCAAACTGTCCCTTTCGATAATAAGGAGAATGTGCAAGGGGTCAAGCAAGGTCAGCTTTGAAAGAATGGGAAAAATACGCAGATTTAAATTTTGAAGAAGTTGAGGATAATTTAGATTCGGATATCGTCTTTATTGCTGCGAATGGTGTCGTTGCGGCTTTAGGAAACCCTAACTATCAGTCTTTAGATTGCCAGGGATTATCTGGTAGAGTATTCTTTTCTGGTTCTGAAATACCATGTGAATTAATTTATTCATTATGTCTTCATGAAATTGGACATGTTTTAGGATTAGGTCATGTATCCTTTCCAACAATAATGGGAACAGGTTCTTCACTGGGAATTGATAGTCTTCAAGCTGGGGACATAGCTGGTATTCAAGCAATCTATGGTGAAAAATGATGAAGCATGAAATAATTTGATTTTGAAATTTTTTTTGACTTTGAAATTGTACTAGCGGATGATGGTATGCAGCGTCTCTCGACGTAGGAAGACTGGCGTGATATATAGTGTTACATGCTGGCACTCCTTTGTCTACGATATACATATTCAATATACGGTTTCTTTCGAGGGTTAGCTTACAGCTCTCTGTCGCCCGCAGGAACGAGGACGGCAGTGTGCTGTATATGGGTTGGCTATATTTCCTGATCTTCACTCATTCTGATTCTTTAGTCTTCTTTTATATTTTAAATTTCTTTAGATG
>ENA-ORXT01000437-ORXT01000437.1-marine-metagenome-genome-assembly--contig:-NODE-437-length-66319-cov-7.482896_pt1 | contig 66319 bp, 46 predicted proteins | sample MGYA00237868_ERZ511482 | MGnify/ENA metagenome assembly ERZ511482 | reverse complement strand
TTTATATTTCAAAATAGGCTAAGTAACATATGCCTTAATTGGTGTCCGATTAATTAGGGGCAAAACAAGAAGGCCTTAACGGGATAATAACTTGATCACTCTCTTTCTCTTGATTTATCACTATTACCGTTAAATCACCTCTTTGCTTTATATAATCTGTTGAATACCTAGAATAGTCTCCAAATCGCTGAGCTGTCCAACATCCAAGTAAAAAAATGTCTCTATACTTTTCAAGATATGAGTCTGCCTTTTTAAACTTGTATCTATATATCTTTTCTACCTCATGCTCTGTCAAATATATAGATGTCGATTCATTTGATGTCTTGGCAAATGCCTTCAATTGATAGGTTGTATTGGCATGAAGGTTCTCTTCGATTTAAAGCCTCATTACTACCTTCAAGTTTTTTATAAAGTTTCCAAAATAGTTAGGTGTGAAATTTTTTGAATAGAGGTATTGTTGAAAGTCATAGTAAAAATCCATTGTAACATCATCAAACTTTAGGTACTTCTTCTTCCTATACTTTCTGTACTCCTCCAGTTTAGATCCAAGTGTCTTATATGCATTAATTGTCGACTTTTTGTACCGTTTTCCTTCTCCCTTTTTACTTCTAATCAAACGAGTACCATCTTTCATGCCTTCAACTACTTCAGCTATATATTCCTCAAGATTATCATCTTTGTCTGAACTGGTCTTTTTAGGCATTGTTCCAAAGCTACTATTGATATAGTATTTCAATTCCACTAAGTCTATTTTATCATTTTGGTATTCAGCATTTGATATAAACTTGTTTGTCAAGGACACTATATTCCTCATTCGAGTAGAAATGTTCCCTATGTCTACCTCAATACTCGGATACTCTTTCTTGAGAGTGCTTATATCTTTCTTTGTGAGCCTTTTGGGAGCCATCTGGTCACTATCCCTTAGTTTAGTTAATCATCTTGTCGGGACCAGGGGATTAGGTAAATCTAGCCTTGTTAAGATAGAAGTAAAACTTGATCGATGTTTCTTTATCGGATGATGGATCTCTTAGTATGAATTTTGGATTGATTCCCATTGATTATATTATGAGATGTTGTCATAGGTGTTGTTTTTTTCATATTCCACTTTATAAGACTGAATAAGAAAACCTCGTAAGTCCTTGATTATCAAATATAAATAATAAAAAAAAATAAAGCCAAATATGATTCAATTAGTCCTTGTGGGTCAACTTTAAAGCCCCTAACTATTTGATAGTTAGGGGCTTTTGTTTTTTTAGTATCTCATTTTATTCACATATTCTTATGCTGAATTGACATTTAAACAATGCTTCTTGTTGGACCACAATTCAATTAAATTCAAATGTTAGCGTCTTGTTAATTCAAGAAAATCTTGAATCTCGTTGCAACCATCCCATTGAATATTGACACTTACTTATAAAGACTAAAAACTAATAAATCTAATATTATGAAAAATCTATTATTGATACTTCTTGTTGCTTTTAGTGTGAGTGGAGAATTAATGGCTCAAAAAAGCAGAAATACAGAATCTAAATCTTCCGTCGACGCAGTCAGAGCTGATCGTCAAGTTGCTTTTGCCGCTTCAATCGGATTTAAAAGCTTGTCCGGAACTGGAGGAATGATTTCTTACTACGCTACACCACATCTTGCAATAGACGTAGGAGCAGGATTGGGTTTTCAAATATTTAAAACTGGAGCTAGAGCACGTTACTTATTGTCTAAAAAGAGACTTACACCTTATATAGGTGCTGGAATAAATTACTCGCCAATTGCATTAAATGATGTTCAGGTTGATAATATAAATGGAAACGAAACCTATGTTGTTGACATAAATCCGTCAACCTATGGTCAATTTACCTTAGGATTAGAATATATGGGGTATGGAGGCTTTCTTTTTGGGATTGATCTTGGATATTCTGCCTTATTAAACAAAGATAATATCATCAATGAAGGTGTACCCTTTGATAGTGACACCCAACTTGCAACAGACATCCTTTATGGCAATAGCATAAATTTCTCCATCTCTATGGGTTATGCGTTTTAGGAATAATAAAAGTAAGCTTAAGTAGGAATAAAAAAGTCCCCTTCGATTTTATCGAGGGGGACTTTTTTATTGTTATTGAACATTATTATCCTAAAAGACCTTGCAATTTCATCGCTAAGCCCATGTCTCCTTTTATTTTAATCTTACCAGACATAACAGCCATCATTGGATTTATACCTCCAGACTTCAGCTGCTGAAAAACTTCTACCGTAGAGGTCATCGTACAATCTGCTTCTAGATCTTCAGTGCTAACAATATTTGTATCGCCTGTCCCGTCAATAAATATGACGTTATCATCTAGGACAAACTTAAACTTAGCTCCTAGGGGCGCTACATTGCTTGCTTGAGATTTGATTTGTTCAACTACTTGGTCTATCATTACTTTTTAATGTTTTTAATTATAAATTATTATGCAAGAACTTCTTTATTGCTTTCTAAAATTGTTAATGAATCTGAATGCATTAAAGTTTCTTTTGAAGAGGAAATCTTTGGTAGTTCGTATTTATAATAAAATTTCATGGTATGAATTTTATTCTCATAGAAGCTTGTTTCGAAGGTCATATTGCCAGTCACTAGTAACTCTTTAGCCTTTGTAGCCATGACCAACCATTGCCAAGCGATTGCAACATTACTCATCATTTCCATAAAGATCGTTGCATCTGAGATGTATCTTTCATGATCTCCTTTCATGGCAAATTGAAGCAAGTGCATCAAGGTTTCTTCTAAAGTCTTGGACGCCTCTTTCAATTTATCTGCATAAGGTTTCAACTCATCAAAAGTGCTCGCAGTATTTACAGCATCAATGATTTCAATAGTCAAATTCTTCATGGCCTGGCCATTTTTCATAGTAACCTTTCTACCTAAAAGATCCAAGGATTGAATTCCTGTGGTCCCTTCATAAAGAGACATAATTCTTATATCTCTATAGTATTGTTCCAAAGGAAAATCCGTACAGAATCCATAACCCCCAAATATTTGCAAGCCATTGCTAATGGAAATTCGTCCCATTTCTGAAGGATAGGTTTTAGCGATGGGCGTAAGTATCTCTAACAGGTCATGGTACTTTTCTCGATCATCTTCATTTGCGGAAGCGATGGAAAGATCATGATACATGGAAGCTGTCAATAAAAGTGCGACCGAACCTTCTGTTACTGCTTTCTGTAATAGCAACATTCTTCGCACATCCGGGTGCTTGATAATTAAGGCTTGATCTGCATCAACATTCTTTTTACCTCCTTCAAGTATTCTTCTTCCCTGTGGTCGTTCTTTGGCATATTGCAAGGAGGCATAGTAAGCGGCAGTTGCGGTAGATGCAGCCGTTAAGCCGACATCAATTCGTGCGCCGTTCATCATCTGGAACATATATTTTAAACCTTTATTTTCTGCTCCGACGAGCCAACCTTGACAATCATCTTTCTCACCAAAAACTAGATGTGTTGTACAATAGCCGCGTTGTCCCATTTTCTGAAAATCTCCAGCTGTAGTGACATCATTATTTTCCAGAGTTTCACCTTCAGCAATCCTAAGTTTTGGAACAACAAATAATGAAATTCCCTTGGTGCCCGCTGGAGCACCATCAATTCTTGCAATAACTAAATGAATAAAATTTTCTGAGTACTCATGATCCCCGCCAGAGATAAATATCTTATGGCCCTTAATTTTAAAACTTCCATCCTCATTTCTGTGTGCGGATGTTGTTATATCAGACAAAGAACTACCCGCTTGAGGTTCAGTAAGACACATGGTTCCAGCCCATTCTCCACTTTGCATTTTAGGAACATAGGTATCTTTCAAAGACTGGTCTGCAAAGGTTGCTATTAGATTAGCAGCACCACTGGTCAAACCAGCATAACCTGTCAAACTATTATTGGCGCATTCTAAGATGTGCGAACCTCCAGAATAAATAACATGCGGTAATTGCATACCTCCATTTTCGTAATCGAAAGTTGCTCCAATCATTCCACTATCTCCTGCATGCTTCATTATCTCACCCACAATCGGATGAACAATAATCTTCCCATCCTCATATCTTGCTGGATTTTCGTCCATTTCCTTGAAATTTGGATAGTAATACTTATCAGCTAGATCTTTAGTCGCCCCCAATATAATATCAAAACTTTGCTTGTCATGGTCCTGATATCTCTCAAGAGAACATAGCTTTTCAACATCTAAAACGTCGTGTAGGATAAATTTTAGATTATCCATACTCATGTATTTACTCATAATATTCAGTGTATATTAGTGTTTAAGGTTGAAAATGAAACAAATAGCATAGAATTTGCATTCTATTTGTAGTAAATTCATTTTCTTTACTCGAAGTTAAATTTTTAATTTCAATTTGTCAAAGCCAAAGTCAAGTTCAATAAAAAATACATGAATAACAGAATACAAAAAGTCGCTGTTCTGGGTTCCGGCGTCATGGGATCAGGAATAGCTTGTCATCTAGCCAACATTGGGATGGAAGTCCTCCTATTAGACATTGTTCCTTTCGACATCAAGGAAGAGGACAAGAATAATCCTGCCGTGAGAAACAGCATTGTTAATGGTGCTTTAAAGGCTGCCATAAAGTCTAAGCCCGCCCCATTGTATAGAAAATCATATGCAAAGAAGATCCAGACTGGAAATTTCGATGATGATTTTGAGAAAATCGCGGAGATGGACTGGATCATTGAAGTGGTGATTGAACGACTTGACATCAAGCAGCAGATTTTTGAAAAGGTAGAAAAGTATAGAAAGCCTGGTGCTTATGTAAGCTCAAATACCTCAAGCATCCCAATCAAAATGCTTGCTGAAGGAAGATCTGAAGCTTTTAAAAAGGACTTTTGTGGAACCCATTTTTTCAATCCTCCGAGATATATGCCTTTATTGGAGGTAATTCCGCAGGAGGATAGTAGTCCTGAGATGATAGAATTCTTCATGGAGTTTGGCAAAAACTTCTTGGGTAAGGTGACGGTGCTTTGTAAAGATACAACCGCCTTTATCGGCAACAGAATTGGGGTAATGTCAGGAACCAAGGTTGTTGAATTGACCATGAAACATGACCTTACGATTGAGGAGGTGGATGCGATGACTGGAACTTTATTGAGTAGACCGAAAACGGGTTCTTATGCTCTCCAAGATCTAGTTGGGATCGATACGGGTCATAAGGTTTCAGAGTTTGTTTTCAACAATGTTACTGGAGATGAATTTTATGAAAAAATAGATGCTAAAACTCCAACATTTACGCAGTTCCTTTTGGATAATAAATTTCTAGGTAGAAAATCCGGAAAAGGATATTACCAAAGAACAGAGAAAAAAGATGAAAATGGAAAGAGAATCATCAATGCGCTTAATCTTAAGACTTTAGAATATGCGCCTTCAGTAAAACCAAGAATTGAGCTAATAGGTAAGGCCAAGAAAATCGAGTTATTCGATAAGCGAATGCAGACAATAGTTGAAGGAGATAGTAGAGAGCACAAATTTTTCAAAGAGTACTTCGCTTCTTTATTTGCTTACTCGGCGAATCGAGTTCCTGAAATTTCGGATGAATTTTACAGCATAGATGATGCCATGCGTGCTGGATATATGTGGGGTTATGGACCCTTTGAATATTGGGACCAACTAGGTCTTGAAAAAGGAATTGAACTGGCGGAGAGTCAAGGAGAAGTTATCCCAGCTTGGGTTGCAGAAATGAAATCAAATGGTGCAACTAGTTTTTATAAACTTGAAGACGGTAAGAAAAAATACTACAGCTTAGCTACCAAGAAGTACGAGAATGTGCCTAGTGCGGAAAATTTCATAATCTTGGATGCGCTCAGGGCAAATGAACCTGTCTTTAAAAATAGTGAGGCAACAGTTCACGATATTGGTGACGGCGTCATGTGTGTTGAATTCCAAGGAAAAAGTAATGCCATAGGTGAGGCTACCGGTCTAGCAATTTTCGAAGCTCTCCAGAAGGCGGAAAATGAAAACTGGAATGGTGTTGTGATCGGGAATAACGCAACCAACTTTACGGTGGGGGCCAACCTGATGAACATCGGAATGGTTGCCATGCAAAAAGATTTTAAGTTGCTGGATAAAATGGTCAATGACTTCCAACAACTGACCATGTACCTAAGGACTTCAAAAATTCCGACGGTTGTAGCCACTCAGGGATATGTCTTTGGTGGAGGTTGCGAAATTTCCATGCATGCCAACGGAGGCGTATATGCTGCTGAATCCTACATCGGTCTGGTTGAAGTAGGTGTAGGTCTGATACCGGGAGGCGGTGGAACCAAGGAAATGGCCGTCAGGGCTTCGGATAGTTTCTTTGAAGGTGATGTACAGATACCAACATTAATCTCTCACTTTAAGCCGGTAGCCACGGCTACTGTATCAACAAGTGCTGGGGAAGCTTTTGAGAGTAATTATCTTTTAGATACAAAAGATGTTGTCTCCGTAAACGGAAAACAAAACATTTTAAAAGCCAAGCAAATGGTTCTTGATATGGCACCGAATTTTGTGGCTCCTACCCCAAGGCAAGATATTCAAGCCATGGGACGTACTGGCCTTTCTGCGCTTTACTCAGCGATCAATGAGTTCCGCTTAGGAAATTATATGTCTGACTATGATGTGGAAATTGCCAGAAAAGTGGCCTTTGTACTCTGTGGTGGTGACCTCACAAGCAATCAAGAAGTAAGCGAACAATATCTTTTGGATTTGGAAAGAGAGGCTTTCTTAAGCTTGCTAGGGAATCAAAAAACACTGGATAGAATTCAGTACATGTTGATGAATAATAAACCATTAAGAAACTAAGAAACAAGAAATAATCATGGACGCATATATAATAACTGGATTTAGATCCGCTGTCGCAAAAGCTCATAAAGGAGGTTTTAAAAATTATAGATCGGATGATCTAGCGGTGGACATCATTAAACATATGATGACAACCTTACCTAATTTAGACCCTACAATTATTGACGATGTAATCGTTGGTTGTGCCAATCCAGAAGGAGAGCAGGGTTTACAGATAGGAAGATTAATTTCGGCTAGAGCTCTAGGTAAGGAGGTTCCTGGGATTACCATAAATAGATACTGTGCCTCAGGTCTTGAAGCGATTTCAATGGCTGTAGGAAAAATAAAAGCAGGATTTGGTCATGCATATATTGCTGGTGGAACAGAGTCCATGAGTAGCATTCCGATGACCGGCTATAAGCTTGCTCCGAGCTATAAAGCAAACATGGAGAATATTAACTATCATGTAAGTATGGGTGCCACGGCTGAAGCTGTTGCCGCTAAATATGAAGTGACTAGAGAACAGGCCGATGAATTTTCTGTAGACTCTCATGCAAAAGCAGAAGCAGCCATCGATGGTGGAAAATTCAAAGATCAAATTGTGCCTGTAACCGTAGAAGATGTATTTGTAAAGGATGGTAAAAGAGTGGAATCTTCTCACGTAGTAGAAGTTGATGAAGGAGTAAGAAGAGGAACCAGTATGGAAGGGCTTGCTAGATTAAGAGCAGTATTCAAGCAAGGCGGTGTTGTTACTGCAGGAAACTCATCACAGACTTCTGATGGTTCGGCTTTTACCTTGGTTGTAAGTGAAGAAATGGTGAAACAGTTAAACTTAGAACCCATCGCAAGATTAGTTTCTTGTGCCGTAGGTGGAGTTGATCCATTGTATATGGGAATCGGTCCTTGTGTTGCTATTCCAAAGGCCTTGAAACAAGCAGGATTGGAACTGGGAGACATTGAACAAACAGAATTAAACGAGGCTTTTGCTACCCAAGCATTGGCGGTTATAAAAACAATGGGACTTGATCCTTCAACGGTAAATGTCAATGGTGGAGCAATTGCCTTGGGACATCCGCTTGGATGTACCGGAGCTAAGTTGAGCATTCAGTTACTGCATGAAATGAGATTGAGAAATCAAAAATATGGAATGGTCACTGCCTGTGTCGGTGGAGGTCAAGGAATTGCAGGAATTTATGAACGATTGAATTAGAATTCTGTTACTACAAGCATGGAAGCATTTCTACAGTTTTTCGAAAATTTAAGCACTCTGCAAAAGATTGTTTGGATCTTTGGCAGTCTTGCTTTCACTTGGCTATTAGAATTTGGAGCTCCGCTTGTTCAGCTTAATTATACCAATAAATGGAAACATGGCCTTAAGAATTTAGCATTCTTGGCCACTTCTGTTATCATTAATACGCTCTTCGGAATACTTACTGTTGGAATATTTATCTGGCTTGGTAAGAATAATTTTGGTTTACTCAATTGGATTGATTTAAACCTATGGGTTGAACTGGTGATCGCAGTCATGGCCTTGGATTTTTTCGCCCAGTGGATTGCACATTACTCTTTGCATAAATTTAGTTGGTTGTGGAAATTCCACTTGGTGCACCATAGCGATACTGCCGTAGATGCGACGACTGGAACACGTCTACACCCCGGTGATTTTTTGGTCAGAGAAGTACTCGCTCTTCTAGCGATTATTGCCTTCGGTATTCCTTTTGGATTTTACATGTTTTACAGAATCACGACGATCCTTATCACCTACTTTGTGCATGCCAACATTCACCTGCCACTTTGGCTAGACAAGGGTATAAGTTTAATTTTGATTTCGCCCAACATGCATAAGTTTCATCACCATTTTGAGCGACCATGGACAGACAGTAATTTTGGAAGTATTTTCTCCATCTGGGATCGAATTTTCGGGACCTTTGTATATGACGATCCTAGTAAAATAATTTACGGGGTAGATGTCATTGATGAGAGCAAAAGTGAGGATCTAGCCTATCAGTTTAGACTACCTTGGGACAAGTCGATAAAAACAGATTACTAGAAAACAGGACAAAATAATTTCCGTTAATTATTTATATTTTCCCAGAACTTCTTCTGATAGCTATTACTAATCGGAATTAATTTATCATTAATTTTAATTCGATTTCTTTCAATAAAATTAATTTTATTGAAAGAAATAATGAACGACTTATGTACTCGCATAAAACGAGAAGCAGGCAAACGTTCTTGAAAACTCTTCACACTTTCGAGGGTAAGAATTCTTTCCTTTTCAGTAATAATACTTACATAGTCTCCCATACCTTCAAAATATAAAATTTCAGACAGGTTGATTTTCTGCATTTTATATTCAGATTTTACAAAAATATAATCCCGCTCTTCATCGACAGAACTATTGGAAGTAGAGGGCTTTATTTCTAATTTTTCTTGAGCCTTATTTGCTGCAATCATAAATCGATCAAAAGTAATGGGCTTGAGCAAAAAATCTACAACATCAAATTCATAGCCATCGATGGCGTATTGGTTATACGCCGTGGTCATGATAAATTGACATTTACTCTGCATAATTTTCATAAACTGTATCCCAGTCAATTCAGGCATTTGGATATCAAGAAAACAAAGATCAACCTGATTTTCAGAAATAAAATGCATGGCCTCAATCGGGTTGATAAAGGTATTTTGAAGCTGAAGAAATTCAGTTTTATCAACATAGTCCTTTAACAATGAAATTGCTAGCGGCTCATCATCTATGATTAAACACTTCAGCATATCTCTTTTATCTTCAAGTGAACACTGTGAATATTTTCACTTATATCAATATTTAATTCATATTGATCACCATAAATATAATCCATTCTTTTTTTGACATTGGCAATACCTATACCACCTACTTCATCCTTTTCTCTTTTCCCAAATAAATTTTTCACCGTAAAATTTAAATCCTTACCATCTCTATATAACCTAATCCTGAGTGGATTCTTCTCATCAGAAAGATCTCCATGTTTAAATGCATTCTCAATAAATGGGATAAAAATGAAAGGAGCTATTTGAATATCTGATAGGCGCTCATCAATGTTCATGTCTAAGGAAATTTCAAATGCATGTCTATAAGCCTCTAAACCTATGAAGCCATTGATATACTCAAGCTCTTTGGATACAGGAATATATTCTTCATTTTCATACAATGAATACCGCAGCATGGAAGAAAGTTTTGCGATGGCATCTAAGGCATTTTCCGATTTATTATACACTAATGAGTATACATTATTCAAGCTATTGAAGAGGAAATGTGGATTTATTTGAGACTTTAGAAAATTCAATTCTGACTTATTTTTTTGTAATTGATACTCATTCTTGAGGGTCTCATTATACACTGATCTTTGAAAAAAATAAATGACCAAACCTACAAAAGCGTATAGAACGATATAGTAGGTATTGTCTGCAATGTAGTATTGCAATTTTACAAACTCATTATAATTGTGTCTTCCAAAATAATTGAATAGTAATATTTCTTCGAAAGCATACCTATAGAAAATAAGAATTACAGATGCAATAAAAAACAAGACAGCAATTAAGAATATTTTTTTCTTAGGATACAAATAGTACAACAACAAGTAAAGAGATACGGAACAGGCAATTGTTATCAATCGAAAGTTCCAAGTCATAAGTACAAAGTAACTATCATTATAATATAATCCGAAGCTCTCTGAAAAATTAAACGTTTCCATAAACCCTCTAAAAGGCCCCATAAAAATTCCAAGAGCAAAGGTCCACAAAACAACTTTTAAAATTTCCTTCTTCATCTTCATCTATTAAAATTACTTGAATTCCTCAAGAAAGGACCACAGAATGGCTCATCCTCAGATATTTATCGGTCAATGAATCCTTTTTATCGGTGAAATGGATTTAATCAATTTTTAGCCCTTACAGATGAAATGACGCACTTCACAGATTATGGTTTCAAACCATTGGTTGTCGGTATACCTTGTCTATAGAATCAAAAGAATATTAAAAATTTACAGTTATGAAAATCTTTATTGTATCAATATGCACCATGCTTTCTATCCTTAATATGCAGGCTCAATCAATCACCGGACAGGTATTTGATTCTGAGGATAACCCGCTAGCATGGGCAACGGTTTCTCTTTTTTCATCCCCCGACTCAATACTAATTACAGGGACCTTGACGGATACGCTCGGTCAATTTATGCTTGAGGTGGATTCAAAGCACGAAAATTTTTTGGAAGTAGAATTTCTTGGATTTGAAACCTATGTAATTCAGAACCCTACAAGCGTTGATCTTTCTAAAATTCGATTGAACCCAGAAGCAAATCAGCTAGGAGAAGTAATCGTCAGAGCAAAAAAACCAAACATACAATTCGCAAACGGTATATTGAGCTATAGCCTCAATGAAGGACATTCTGCAGCCGATAATGGCATTGATGTGCTAGCATCTGTTCCAATGCTTCGATTAGACAAAGATGATAATGTATTATTGAGGGGAAAAAAAGTGAAAATTCTAGTCGACGGCAAAGATTTTTTCTTAGCGGGTCAAGAGTTAAACAGTTACTTGAAAAGTCTCAACGGAGATCAACTGAGCAAGATTGAAGTAATAACTAATCCATCGGCAAAATGGGAAGCAGAAGGGAATACAGGGATTGTAAACATCATCACTAAAGAAAAACCTCAAGGTCACTTAACCAACATGTCACTTTATCTTGGCTATGGTCAATTTGGAAAAATTGGTGGTAGTGTAAACACGAGTTTTCAATCAAAAAAACTAGGCGTCGCTATAAATCTTAGTCCTTATTACGGAAATTCTATCAATGTTAAAAATATTGATCGAACCAACACCCTAACCAATACACATTTTATACAAACCGATACTTGGCTTCCTAAAACTTTTCAAATCAATGCAAACATATCTGCGAATTATGCCTTTAATGAAAACAATACCACTAGCATATTTTACAAGCCAAATTATTCGCAAGCTAGCGAGGAGACATTGAGCACAACGGATGTATCAGGAAGTATAAATAAGCAGACCGGTCTAACAAAAATTGATGAGGTTCTAGAAAATAGGAACACCTTTGGTCTTAGTCATGATATCAATTTAGATACACTTGGTACTAGTTTGTCTTTTGAATACCTTTTGATCAACGCTGGAGAAGATAATATGAATATTCAAAACAACTTCATAGCAAATCAAGAGGAGGAAAGACAATTTGAGGTAGGTATGGATAATCAATTTAACTACTTGATCAACAGTTTCAAATCAGACTATAATCAAATGATCAAAAAGCTAAACTTTTCTGCGGGATTAAAATTCTCGACCGTGGAAAACAAGAGTCAACAAGAGTATTTACTGGACGATGCAAACAAGCAATATATTCCGTTCGATTTATTTGATGATGAATATGATTACAATGAAAAAATATATGCAGCCTATACGAGCCTGAGCGGTAGCAAAGGAAATTTTTCATACCAAGCGGGCTTAAGAGTTGAGCATACCAACGTGCTGGGAACATCAACAATGTTTGGAGAAAATGCAAAAAAATATACAGATCTATTCCCGAATCTTTCTCTTAGTTATAAAATTAAAAGCGAAGCGAATCTTTCATTTTCTTATTCCAAAAGGATCAACCGGCCATATTATAGAAATTTAAATCCTGCGGTTAACTTCATAGACATCTATACCTTTGTTCAAGGTGATCCTTTAATTGATCCATCTTACAGTAACAATGTTGAACTAGGGTATCAAAAAGGAAACCTTGTTATTTCAGCCTTCCATAATAACTATACAAGTTCCATAGACGAAATACTAATCCAAAACAATGAAACTTCAGTCGTGACTTTGAAACCAGTAAACATGAAAAGTGGAAAGGATGCTGGTATTAGTATAAATAAAGGTTTTTCCCTTGGGTCAAAAACAGATGTAAATGTAAATGGGTATTATGGATATAACGAATCAATTCTTCAACAAGAAGAAAAGGAGTTAGTTTTTAGCAGTAATTATCATGGAGCAGAACTATCAGTTTCAACTAATCTGCATGAGCATTTAAAATTTCGCGTCAATGGTAGTTATAGTTCCGCTGCTCAATGGGGAATTTTTAAATCTAGGGCACAATTTTATTCCTCTTTCTCAATGGTTTGGAATAAAGAGGACTGGACCGTAAGCCTTAAGGTGCATGATCCATTCAATACCAGTCAATGGAACAGTACGCTTGACTATGGAAACATCAAAGGAAGCTGGGTAAATAGATGGGAAAATAGAAAGGCGTATTTGACCTTGAAATACCGTTTTGGGAATAACAACTTAAAAAACAAAGGGAGGTATTCCAAGTCAACAAATAATGAAGAAGGATATAGAATATAGTTTTTATAAAAATAGGTTGATCTAGTAAAAGATCAACCTATTTTTTCAATTGCAAGAGACTAATTTTATTCGGTGACCAACAACCAATTGAAACCATGATTGGACCAAGCATCAAAAGCCGTGTATCTCACAAATCCATCTTCTATATTATAGATGACTAGCTGAAGATTTCCATCTGCAGCTTGGAGGCTAACAACATTCATATACAACAAGTCATAGCTGGCGTTATAAAAATCCACATCCTCCATATACATATTATATTTATAATTCACATCGAAATAATAGTCATAATCATCAAAATTAATTTTATGCTCTAGTTCCGGATTCAATGGAACGCTAAATCTCTGTCCATAGTTGGATCCAAAGTATCCATAGCCAAAAAGGGAACTATTTATGGTCTGAAACCCATCGTAAGCCGTAACAATCAACGAATCTTGTGTAAATTCCCAATAGTTCATCATTGTTTCTTCTGGAAATAGTGTGAATTTCTCTTCTGGCTGAGCGCTGATTTTTTCGGTAACTAGAAATAGATTATTTGTAATTTTATCTACAATCGTCACAACTAAAGAAACAGTATCCAACTCCGGGATATCAAAATTAGAGTCTTCATTAAAATAATATTGGTAGGTACTTTGCTGACCTTCTAGTGGTATAGATAAGCTGATGTGATTTTGGTTTCTGAGCAGAGAATCATCGTAATCATAACTATATCCCTGCAGAAAATAAGCTTCGTGATAAGCCGTAATATCAACGCCCAATGAATTGTAGGAGATGTACACTTGATCTTCGTAGTCAACGCGGACATAGACTCCATCATAGGCCGCTAAATTAGAGAAGAAGATTTTACCCTCCGTATCTGAAGTCCCATCATTAATTTGTCCAAAATATTCTATAGCATCATCCTCCGTCTGGAATAAAGTTATTTTTACTCCAGACGGGAATGTTGGATTTGCGCAAGCGATATCATCGCATTCTATAACCTTAACCTCAAGGCTTGAAAAAAAAGCGGTCTCCGTCGGATTACTTTCTTGCGGCTCTTCCTTTTCACATGAATTACAAATTGAAAGCAATAGAATGGCAAAAAATATGCTCTTGAAATTCATCTATTTAACTTAAAGTTTTACAAATCTTTTGGTGTACCAGTTTTCACCTTCTTGAATATTCAAGAAGTAAATTCCGGACTTAAAATTTGAAACATCGATGGAAATATTTTGATTTCCATCAAATGAACTTTTAGAAACCAACTGACCATTAGAATTAAAGATTTTCAATTGCTCTGCTTTAAAATCAAGACTAATGTTCAATTTATCTTCTGCAGGATTAGGCGTAATAATAATTTCACTTTCATTCAATTCTGCGATACCTGTTGTTGAGGTTACATTGAAATCATTACTGTCCGTTGACCAAAATCTATTTTGTTGCTCATAAATTAAATTTCCATTTTCATCTGTAACTGAAATTTCTCCATCAATGCCATCTCCAGCAGAATCGAAAATCTCGAAGATATAACAATCTTTACCTGGAAGATCGTAGCTAAGTTCAACCAATTCATTATTTGAAATGGTACCCTCAAGTACAACTTCTTGGTTGGTCTTTATTACTCTAAAACTATTTCCATGAGCCAAACTATTGCCATCACCTTGTATGCTAATATTAATTTTAGACCTTGCGTTAAGGGTAAGATTTGAATTATAGGTAAATCCTGAATCAGCGATAGCATTTATATTTTCGACCTTAAGTTCTATCATTGAATTTTCACTAATGACTGAGGTAGGCATCTTAAATTCTCCGAGGATACCCCAAGGCGCTACTGAACCAGTCCATGCTTCTTGATTGACAAGTTCACCATTCATGTACATTGACAGATCAAAAGAAGTAATGATTTCTTCACCCATGTTAGACAGCGTGTAAGTAGGTCCCGCAGGATATTGTCCATAGCAGGTTCCACCATTTAAGCCATTGAAATTTATTAATTCAGCATTGGTACCCTCTTGCAGACTAGGAGCACTATCCTTCCAAGCGACTACATCGTCATAAGGTCTCTGTCCTATTTCATAAACCAATCTATTGGGATAAACCATATAGATGGTTGGATAATAGTTGATGTTGTATCTACTTGCGCTTACATTATCATTGATTACAGGATATGGAGTTCCCTCCGTCCAATCTCCGATTGTAGAATCATTACAGCCCGGGAGATTGTAAATGCAATCTACATTGGTTGAATTATCGGCTTCGATGGTCATAACAAACATTTCATTTGTTCCATCTGGTCCAAATTCTTTATAAATATCTGCTAAAGTATGAGTCTCATGATAAGACCAGCAGGGACCACACCAGGTAGCGAAGAAATCTAGGATCACTATCTTGCCTTCATCCAACATTTCATACAAATGGTGTTCATTTCCTTCTAAGTCGGTAACGGTGAAATCAGGGGCAACACTTCCTGAGGCCAGTTGAGCTTCAGAGGTTCCCATGAAAAAACCTATTAATAAAAATGTAAATATTATTCTCATATTATTTGTTATTTGATGTTTCTACTAAGTTAAGAAAATGAAAGAAGTCCTAGCCTAGATGATTTGGATATGTCCTGATACTGTCATCAATACTCTGTATAATGATGGTATTGATGGGTAAAACAGCAGATGGAGGCACACTCTTTCTACAATTGCAGTTAATAAATTCCAGTATATCCAGTGTTTTACTCTTTAACATTTAAGAAAAATGGTTTTGATTAATAGATTCTTTAAGAATTGCTTAACCATAAGCTATCTACCAACGACCTTTAATTTCTTACTTTTGCACGTGGATTTTATTAACAACTCACAAATTTAAATATCATGAAATTAAAAAATCAATTTTTTATTTTTCTGTGTTGTATTCTAACTTTCAACATTGGGTATTCTCAATGCAATGCAACACATCTAAAGAGCAACAAGGGAGGTATTATCTCTTGCAACTTTCCCGCACTTCATCCAAAAGATTTAGATTTTTATAAAGCCAGACTTGAAACAGCTGCTGCTGAAAATTGGGAACTTAAGCGGACAGAACAGAATCAAAGGAGAGCACAACAGTGGAATACTAAAAACTTAAGAGTACTTATTCTTGCCAACAATGACGATCTCTTAAGCGAAAATCAATTACAGGAGTTAAAATTGGCCATGAATTTACATCTGGTTGATATTGCCAAAGCTTACAACAATGAGCTCTTGCATTGGTCTCAGGTCCCGGTTGTAGAAGAAATATTTATAGAAACTTACCCCGAAGAATTCTTGGAAACTTTTGGTTCGATTGGATTTCTTGTGTTTAGTGATCCCGATCCAAGAAACGGAGAAACGCCACTTACAGAATTTGTTACTGAACTGATTGATAAGCATAGCATAAATACCTTGATCAATTTAGTCGACACTGAACTTGATATACCATTTAAAGGTTCGGCTCAAGTTTATTGTAGCGACCCGGGAGAATTCATGAGCGTCTCGATAAAGAAGAATAATACCATTGCCTTATCTAATAAATATTTAGTGCAATTTGCCTTAGCCTGTGTTCATACGATTGGTCATACTAATTTTGCCAACCATCAGGAGGCTTTTAAATTTAAAGAAGAAAGTAATCACTGTAACGAGGATAATTTTGCTTTCGCAAATGGAGTTGAAACAACGATGTGTAATGTAGAAGAAGGAATAAAAGTACGAGCGAATACTTCAAGTACATTTGGTGAAAAATGGAGTAAAGATAATGCGAATAAAATCATTGACACATACATGCAAAGAGGACTACTAGTTCCCGCCTTTGAATTTCAAGCAGAGAAGCCAGGCGACGAAGAAATTGTGGAAAATAACATTAGTTTATTTCCCAATCCAGTAGATCAAATCTTAACCATTGAACTGGAACAAGAAGTTAAATATCAGATGTCTGTTTATAATTCTGCGGGTGATTTAATTCAAAAGCAACAACTTGAATCTTTCATTACAGAACTTGATTTAAGTTCTTTCGTTTCTGGAATGTACATCTTTGAATTCTTTTGTGAAGGGACGGGGGAAAGAGTCATAAAAAAGGTAGAAAAAATTCATTAAAATTTAGTAAATTTTATTGCATCCCCTTTATCCTCGCCGACTATTTTAAATTCTAAAATATACATACCCTGAGATAAATCTTGGACATCAATGTCCAAGATTTGATCGCCAGCAATAAAGGCTTGCTTTTCTTCAAAAACTAGTTTTCCTACCATATTAAATATCCTAAGATTTGTCTGCTTGGTATTGTCCGCGTAGAATTTTAAAGTTAAAATATCTCTCACTGGATTTTGGACAATGGAAGGCGGATATTGATCCTCCGAGTTAAATCCACTTGAATTAAAAATGGGAAGATTCTGATCCATCCAATGCGCACGATCGATTAACCAAGACTTCAAGCGGTTCACTTCTTCTGTATAACTGTTAAATACTTGATAATTTGGCCAGACGTATTGCCCCAAAACTGGCCACCGTTGAAAATTACGAGCCTGAGACTCTGTTAAATTGATCTTAAGCGAATCCACCAAACTAATCAAAGATTGATCTGAATATTTATCTGCTCTTAATTCCACCCAGCGATCATAAATAGACTCGTTAAAAGTATCATCATCTCTGAACTTGGCCCAATAAAAAGGGATGGACCAAAAATCATTGGGACAAACAAGGTTGTGGTCGAAGGCCCAACCCTGCGGATTCCCATTTACACAGTAATCTACATTTCCTAGCGCCAAATTGAAATCCCACACAGGACCCATTTTAATTCTATGATCAATAGAGTCACGATTTTTGTAAAAGAAAGTACTTAGACGATAAGCATCTGGATTTTTAGTGATTTCATTCACCAATATGAAGTCCATAAAAGTGGTTTCATCAATCACAGATTTATACCCGTCAATGGGATCATCAAAATTATCAGAAGCCATAATGTTCTCAAACTTTCTGAACTGACTTTCGATATATGCTGCTTGATTTGAATTAATCTCTGATTCTTTGGGATAGTGATACTGATATTCAATGAATTGGTTTTGCCCAGGAAGTGGGGCGTATTGAGAAATCCATCCACCGGCTTCTGAACCTGAATATTTGTCTATTTTAATGATATAACCACCAGTGATATCGTCATTATTTTTCTTTACGTCGACTCGATTTTTATCTCTTTTAATTTTTTCAATCAAAAGATAAACTCCCCAATATTGTCCATTAAGAATCAACTCAACATGTCTCACCCTAGGAGAATACTCCATAATTTGTCCAGCAAGTGTGTAGGCGATTGCATTTCGCATCAAGGTCTTGTCACTATATGGCCCATGAAGTACCCAATCATTTTCTTCTGGCATTCCGAGTAAAGAAACATTTAAATTCTCTCCAAATTCATCTCGCGTTTCAAAACCAAATCCCGTTTTTGGAAATACAGTTTGAGAAGTCGAACCTCTTTTTTCAATTCCAATGTCACCGTTGTATTCGTTGGGAGGATCAATGATGTAATTTCTCTGTCCTGGGGTATAAATCAATTTCATAGTTCCTGAAACTTTAGGCTCATCTTCTATGATGCCATTGGTTTCTATGATCATGATGGGTAGATCTGAATTGGTCAAATTTACTTGGGCAAGTATCTGTTCACCGAAACTGAGAAACAAAACAATAATTGCTAATCCTTTCATTCGCCCACTTTTTTAAACCAATTGCTAAGTACCACAACTTGTTCGTCTGACAATCGACCTTCGGGATGCGCTATTTTATAGCTAGAAATTGGCATCCATTTTTTTTCAACTTTCAGGGCAGCTTCATTGGCATGATCTGTTTTTTCTTGCGGAGAATAGTTCGCCCATTCAGAAAAATTTAAAGATCCTCTAGCGCTATTTATGTGATTCTTTATCCACCATGAAACTGGTGCAACATTGGTGTACCAAGGATATTTTGATTCATTTGAATGACAATCATAACAGCTAGCCTTGAGCATTGCTGCGATATCTGGTCCTGCTGATTCGACTTCAATTATTCCTAACGCTGGGATAGATTCAGGATTAGTTTTATCAATTCTGATAAACTGAGCGAGTATCAGTAACAAAGTAAGTCCGATAATTATTTTTTTCTTCACCCTTTAAAAGTAACAATTCATAAGCCAATCATTTAACACATGAGGCCATAATATTTAGCAGCCTTTATTGCTTTTTTACGTTAATCTTTTGTGAAACTGTATGGTCTGACTGATTTGAAATTCTTCAAGTCAGTTAATTTTCTATTCCTAAAAGTTTAAAAACTTATTATATGAATAAATTACTTATTCTTTTCATCCTGACTTTCAGTGTTATAGCCAAGGGTCAGTCTGTTGATGCATATGTTATTAGTTCATCAGGAGATGCCCTAATGAGCGAAAATGGTGCTTTATACTTTACCGTAGGGGAACCATTTAACACAGAGATTTCAGATGGTAGTATCATGGTTGCTCAAGGATTTTTGCAGATTACTATACAAGAAAACTCAACATTGACCTCAGAAATTCTTGAAGAAGTCTGTAAAGTTTACCCAAATCCTGCCCACGATTATATCACCATTGAAAAAATTAAAGAGGATAATGATTATAAGCTTGTGCTCATTAGTAGCACTGGCCAGAAAATTAGTGCCTCCAAAATGGAATCACCAGTCACCAATCTCAAGGTGTCTACTTTGGATAGTGGCGTCTATTTTCTACAGGTTCATTCAGATGAAGAATGGATCGGAAGTTTCCAAATAGTTAAACAGTAGCCTCATGAAAAGATTTTTATTTGTTTACCTCCTATTGCTTGCAGGAAATACATTTGCGCAAGCGCCACAAATTATAAAGTATCAAGGAGTCGCTATAGCTGCCAATGATGAAGTCATTTCAAATCAAGAAATTACACTTCAATTATCTATCATTGATGAAGCCCCGGGCGGCATAATTTTATATGTGGAAAATCATAAGACAACAACCGGAGCGAATGGACATTTTATGGTTGACCTCGGAGACGGTATGGTAACAAGTGCTGAAAGTTTCGAAGACATTTCATGGGAGTCGGGGAAAAAATATATGCAAGTGGATATTGATCCTACGGGTGGTACGAATTTTCAACTAGTCGGATATGATCAACTATTATCAGTACCCTACGCCATACATGCTAATCATGCAATTTTTGGACCAACAGGGCCCGATTCACCAGATGGTGCCAAAGGTCCAACAGGGCCTACAGGACCAGCAGGAAATCCGGGACCTCCGGGATTGGTTGGACCGCAAGGACCGCAAGGACCGCAAGGATCTCAAGGTCCCCAAGGACCAACAGGACCTCCGGGTCCGCAAGGACCAATAGGTGATTCAGGAACACCAAGTAATATGGTGGGTCCAAAAGGACCGGATGGACCACAGGGACCGCAAGGACCACAGGGTGGAACTAAAGGACCAAAAGGAATGACGGGTCCAGCTGGAGTTCAAGGAGGACCAGGCCCAATGGGACCAGCAGGACCAAAAGGAGACCAAGGAATCTCTATCGGAGTAGAAGGACCTCCTGGACCTCAAGGGCCTCCGGGACCCCCGAGTTTTATAATTGGACCCAAAGGACCACTGGGAGAAACAGGACCAATTGGGATTCAAGGTCCGGAAGGCGCTATGGGGCCGCAAGGACTACAAGGAGAATTTAGACAACCGATGCTTTCAAACCCAAACAGCAGTCCAAGTGCTAATAGTATCTACTTGGATGATGGAACGAATCGGGAAGATGGAACTCCTGGTTTTAGAATTTGGGATGGTAATGAATGGATAGACCTTTAAATTGAAAGAAATGAAACTAAAGATTAGAAAATATTTAAGTATTCTGTTTTTGTTGACGATCAGTTTAACTGCAGGTGCACAGAGTTTTGATGCTTTAAATTATCAGGCGATTGCCAAAGATGCAGCCGGTGATTTAGTCAAGAATAAAACCATAGGTTTAAGTTTTAAAATATTGGAAGGTGGTATGAATGGAGTCATTGTTTACTCTGAAACTCATACTACGGAAACGTCAAGTGTTGGGCACTTTAGTGCAAAGATAGGACAAGGAGTAAGTCAGCAAGGAAGTTTTTCAGACGTTGATTGGAAGTCTAATTCACATTTTTTAAATGTAGGATTAGACCTAGCGGGCGGATCAGACTTCAAAGATGTTGGAACCATTCAGTTTCTATCAGTACCCTATGCCTATCATTCCAAAACATCTAATAATCAACCGGTAGGGCAAGTAGGTGCTGCAGGTGCCCCCGGAGAAATTGGTGATATTGGACCAGCGGGACCAGCTGGGCCAGTAGGTCCTCCGGGTCCAGTAGGTACGATTTGTTTACCATGGGATGGTGATCCAGGACCAATAGGAAATGTAGGTCCTGCCGGACCCATCGGACCTCAGGGTCCGGGTGGTGGGATTAAAGGGCCCGATGGTGATCAAGGGCCTATAGGCGAACCAGGATCTGATGATGGTCCTATGGGTGATCCAGGTGATCCAGGACCACCTGGGCCGCCAGGGGAAGTTGGTCCTCCGGGACCCAAAGGACCTCAAGGAGATCCAGGACCTTTAACTGCTGCACCTGGTCCTGCAGGGCCAGCGGGACCTCCCGGGCCAGGCGGTGGACCAAAGGGACCTCAAGGGGATGAAGGCATGCCAGGAACAATAGGTGTAATGGGAGTAAACGGTCCTCCCGGGCCAGTTGGTCATCCAGCATATTTTAAGGTAACTGCTTTGACAGTAGCTCCTTTAAATCCAGAAATGAATAGTTATTACCTGGATGATGGCACCAACCGTTCCGATGGACGTTTAGGCTTCAGATTTTGGAATGGAAATAATTGGTTAGACCTAAATCTTTAAGACATGAAAAAATTAATCATACTAACGCTTTTCTTGTATGTTACATCTAACATGAAAGCGCAAAACTATAATCCTGCAGCATTTACCTATCAAGGAATTGCCATGGATGCACAAGGTGAGATCATAAAAGGCACTTTAATTAGTACAGAAACAAAAGTACTTTTTCAATCACCATCAGGTGATGCTGTATATGAACAAATTGATCAGATATTGACCTCAGACCTAGGGCATTTCAATATAGTTGTTGGCAATGCTTCAGGCTCATTGACCAATTTTAATGACATCAAATGGCATCGTGGAGATCACTTCTTGGAAATAGCTATAGACTTAAATGGAGGAAACGATCATTTATACTTTGGTACAGTTCAATTACTACCTGTACCCTATGCACTAAGCTCATTTATAACAGCTGATGGAGTTCCGGGACCAGCAGGACCCTTACCCTCAATAGGCGATGTAGGACCAATAGGACCGAAAGGGCCTGATGGACCTCGAGGGCCTGATGGACCCATTGGACCGATCTGTCCTACAGGTGATGCGGGACCAGCTGGACCCGCAGGGCCAGCAGGACCAGTAGGACCCAAAGGACCTACTGGTACTTCAGAAGGAGACCCTGGGGAGCCAGGAGCCATAGGACCAGTAGGAGAACCCGGTGACATTGTTGGATTTCCTGGAGAAATGGGGCCAACAGGAGCTATGGGACCACCAGGTGCATTCGGAAATGTAGGGCCCATTGGACCCAAAGGTGATCAAGGTGAACCAGGTGAAGTACCAGGACCAATAGGACCGGAAGGACCAACAGGACCGGAGAATGGTGACCCAGGACCTCCAGGAGCTCAAGGACCTCCAGGTCCCGAAGGACCATCAGGCCTCACTGGAAATGAAGGGCCTCAAGGACCGAGCGGAATTTTCGAAATGGAATTAAGGTCTGCTCCACCAAATGTGGGTAGTTTAAACACAAATAATTTCTACTTAGATGATGGAACAAATACCCATGATGGTAATCCGGGCTTCAGATATTATGATGGTAGCGAATGGTTAGATGTCTATTAAAGAAAAATAGATTTAAAAATAAAAAGGGTAAATTGCTATAACGATTTACCCTTTTTTTATGAATCAAGACCTAAAAATACACTTACTTCAAGCCGATTTATTCTGGGAAAACAAGGCTAAGAATTTAGCCATATTCGACTCTATGATCTCCAACATAGTGCAGTCAGACCTGATCATTCTTCCAGAAATGTTTTCAACTGGATTTACAAACAATTCAAAAGAGTATTGTGAGCCTATGAATGGCCCAACCGTTGAGTGGATGAAAAAAACAGCGGAAGCTGCGGACTCAGCCATTTGCGGAAGCGCAATTATTCAACACGACCATCACATTTTTAATCGGTTTCTTTTCATACAACCTGACGGTAGTATTAGTTTTTATGATAAGAAACATTTGTTTGCAATGGCCAGAGAAAATAATTATTATGCACCAGGAGATTCTCAAATATTGATAGAGTACAAATCCTGGAAAATATGTCCTATGGTCTGCTATGATCTAAGGTTTCCAATCTGGTCGAGAAGAAGAGAAAATGATTTCAATTATGATTTACTCATCTACGTTGCTAGTTGGCCCAAAGCAAGGATAAATGCATGGACTACATTACTTAAGGCAAGAAGCATTGAAAATATGAGTTACTGCGCAGGATTAAATCGAATAGGAAGTGACCATAACAAGCTAGAATATCCCGGAGCATCTATCGTGGTTGATCCACTCGGAAAGGTAATAAGTGAGACCGATCTGAACAAAGAACAAGTCATCGAAGCCACCCTTGAAAAACAAATACTTATAAATAATAGATTAAAGCTGCCTTTTCAATCAGACGCCGATCCATTTGTATTGAATTGATCCATGTTCGTCTAGGAAATTTGCGGAAAACGACAGAATTCCTTTATTTTTTTAGTGAAAAAATCAATATCAATGAAATTTATAAAATTCCTTTCAACTTCAATTTTAATTGCATTTTCTTTCCATATGATTCAAGCACAAGAAACACCGATCATCGATCGAGAAATATTCTTCGGTAATACGGAATATTCTCAAGCTAAGTTAAGCCCTAATGGCAAATTCATATCTTTTATAAAACCACATTTAGGTGTAAAAAATATATGGGTGAAAGGTAGGTACGATTCATTTGATTCAGCCTACCCGATAACTGCTGATACGAATAGACCTATCCCTGGTTACTTTTGGAGTAGAGATAGTAAATATATTCTCTTTGTCCAAGATCAAGATGGAGATGAAAATTATCAGGTTTATGCTGTTGACCCATCCACAAAACCTGCAGTGGATCAAGAAGTTCCTGAAGCAAGAAACATAACGAATGTTCCAGGGATAAGAGCATTCATCATGTCTGTTCCAAAGTCAAATCCAGATATCATGTATGTCGGAATGAACGATAGAGACCCAGCGTGGCACGACTTATATGAGATCAGCATTTCTACGGGAGAAAGAAAACTGATCCTAGAAAACGACAATCAATATACCGGCTTCTTCTTTGACTTAAAGGATGATTTGCGTCTGGCAACTGCCACTGATGGGGACGGGAATACTGTAGTTTATAAAAATAACAACGGATCATTTCAAGAATGTTATCGATGCGATATTTTTGAAAGCTGCTATCCGATCAAAGGGTCGAAGGAAGAAAATAAATTCTACTTTGCCAGTAATAAAGGAGATAGAGACCTGGTTGATTTTGGATTATTGGACCTTTCAACTAATACTTTTGAAACGATAGAGTCTGATCCAAAAGGTAAGGCGGATTTTGGAGGAGCATTTTTCTCAACCAAAACTGACGAACTGGTTTCTACAAATTATGTCGGAGACAAAAAGCAGGTATACTGGAAGGATGAAAAATTCAAAAAGGATTATATCGTTTTAAAAGAAGAATTTCCAAATTCAGAGATAAGCATCACTTCCATGACCGATAATGAGGCTTTATGGATTATCTATGTTAATTCAGACGTAGATGCTGGAGCCGCATATTTATTTAGAAGAGAAGATAAAAACATAGAATTTTTATACAAGCCTAGACCAGACCTTCCGACGGAGCACTTGGTCGAAATGCAAATCGTTCGATATAAATCTTCAGATGGGTTAGAAATTCCAGCCTATCTCAGTATTCCAAAAGGGAAGGAAGCCAAAAATCTACCAGCGATGATCGTTCCGCATGGTGGACCATGGGCTAGAGATAATTGGGGTTTTAATTCATTTGCCCAATTCTTAGCCAATAGAGGCTATGCTGTCTTACAGCCAAACTTCAGAGGGTCTACTGGATTTGGAAAGGCATTTCTGAATGCGGGTAACAATGAATGGGGGCAATTAATGCAGGATGATTTAACGGCAGGAGCAGAATACTTAATTGAGCAAGGTATTGCAGATAAAGATAAGATTGGTATCATGGGAGGATCTTATGGGGGTTATGCTACCCTTGCTGGATTGACCTTTACTCCTGATGTATATAAAGCTGGAGTCTCCATCGTCGGACCTTCCAATTTATTTACTCTATTAGAAACGATTCCACCTTATTGGGCTTCCTTCCTTAAAGTATTCCACGAAAGAATGGGCGATCCTAGCACGGAAGAAGGTCAAGCTCAATTGAAAAGACAATCTCCTTTTTTCCATGCACAGAATATTAAAGCTCCGCTTTTGGTGGGACAAGGAAATAATGACCCTCGAGTAAAAACGGCCGAATCTGACCAGATTGTAGTGGCCATGCGTGATCTAGGGCTTCCGGTAGAATACCTAAACTTTATGGATGAAGGGCATGGTTTTGCCAATCCTGAAAACATGATGGCCTTTCTTTCTGTTACGGAGAAATTTCTTGCAACTCACTTAGGTGGCAGGTACCAAGAGGAAGTAAGAGAAGAAATAGCTGCTATCGTTTCTACCGCAACCGTTGATATTTCAAAGGTAACCTTACCTGAAAAAATAACAACAGAAATGGCGAGCTCAGAATTACCTGCTCCAGTGCATTCAGTAAAAGTATCTACGGATAAATACAAGATGACCATAGAAATGGGTGCTCAAAAAATTCCAATGGATATGACAAAAACCATTGAAGATGGTGGTGATTATTGGATAGTAACTGACAAAGCCAGCTCTCCAATGGGAGATGTCGTTGATATCTGCCATCTCTCCAAGTCTGGCTTGAAGCCAATTAAAAGAAAGGTCTCCCAAGGAGCAGTAAATATGGAAATGGATATTACAGATTCTTCTGTAAAAGGAAATGTTAGTATGCAGGGCAAAGATACTCCAGTAGATATAGGTTTAGACGCACCTACTTTTTCCGATGGCGCTGGTTTAGGAGTTACACTGGCCGCACTTCCACTTAAGAAAGGCTACACTACCGTTTATCGTGTATTTGATGCTAATTCACAAAAAGTAAAAAACTATAAACTTATTGTTGAGGACACTGAAGAAATGAGGGTCGGTGAAAAACTAATGGATTGTTTTCGTACTAAAGTTGAATCACTTGATGGAGATGGAAGTTCGCAAATGATGTGGTTTAGCACCAGCAATAATCAAAAATTGGTTAAACTAGAAGCCAATCTTCCAGAAATGGGTGGTGCAAAAATGACCATACAACTTGAAGAGTAATACAATTAAGATCAAGAAAGTTGAAGTATTATGCTTTTTCAATACTTCAACTTTCTTTAGATGATTATTGTAAGATATTTGACATTTCAATTTTTGACCAGTTCCCTTCAATAGAATCGGGCGTTTGAGCGCTTATAATATTAAAATTTCAATATAATAATGTTAAATATGTAAAAGTCATGGAAAATCCATAGGGGTAAACAAGCATATCACTTGTCTTTACTATAGTAAAAAACGAGAAGATTACAATGCTACCATCCCTGACTGTTTATGCCATGGTACTGTTTACATTATTTTCTCCATTAGGACTTGATGCCAGCAATTATGCTGCTCATCCTGTGGACGAATCTATTGTTGAAACTGCCCTTAATGCTCCAACCAACTTAACCGTTGAGAACATTATAAAAACCGATGCTTACTGTAGTTTAGATAACGGAACCGCCAAGATTGAGATGATCGGTGGGACCAATCCTAACTACATGTACTCGATCGATAATGGACTTACTTTCCAAACTTCAAATTGTTTCGACAATTTGGGCGTTGGAGATTATCTGGTTTTCGTAATTGATGTTTCCATTGCTGGATGTACAGCTACCCAAACCTTTCAGATTGGGAACGCTCCAGATTTGGAAATTATTGATTTTTCATTTGAATGTCTTCAAGGAGAAAATTCAGCCAATTTCACCATGACTGTATCTGGTGGAACTCCTGAATTTACCTTGAGCTATGCTGATCCTAATGGAGGAACTTACACAACAACCTCTTTTAATTTTGACATTGATTTTCAGATAACTGATATTGTCACAGGCAATTACACTGTCTTTATTGAAGATAGGTTGGGCTGTGTGAAAGACACGACTTTTCTAGTGGAAGAATGCTGCACATTTGATTATATGTGTAACAATCCCCCTATTAATGTTGATTGTCTCGGAGACATTCCACCGATTGATCCAGTCTACTTAGATTTGGTTTCAGACGGATATCAAGATTTAGATTCTTTGGTAAGTCAACAGCTGTTGAGTATTACGGATAACTGCTATGAAGCAGTTGTAACCGCTGTGGATGTTCCACTGAATACCCCGACAACTTGTCAAGATACGCTCAAGTTTTTGCGTACCTATACCATTGATCAACAAGGGGTTTTGTACACCTGTACACAACCAATAAATGTTCTTAATCATCTTCCTTTGGAATTACAATCAGCGGCACAGGATTTAGCCTTGGAATGCGACCCTGCGACCAATGATGGAGAGATTACCGCATGGCTTAACAACATGGGTGGTGCTACCTTAGTAAATGACTGTAACGCCATTTGGGTTAATGATTTTGTATCAATTTCTGATGCATGTGCAGAGACTGGAGCAACAGTTGTTGTTTTCACAGTTACAGATAATTGTGGTAATGTATCAACGACTAGTGCTGCTATAACTATCACAGATACTACCGCACCCGTAATTCTTACTCCTGCAATTCCATTGATTTTGGATTGTGGATTAGATCAGACAGCTCTTCAAAATTGGTTGGCTACTAATGGTGGAGCAACTGCTGAGGATGTTTGCGGCGAAGTAATTTGGACAAATAATTTCACACAGTTAAATTATGATTGTGGAGAATCTGGAACTACATCAGTTGAGTTTACAGCTACTGATGAATGCGATAATTTTGTATTCACAACAGGAGAAATAACTATCGTAGATCCTAATGCATATCAATTATTATGTCCATCAGACCTCGATGTAGATTTAGATGATCCAAATCATTTAACTCAAATTGCAGAATGGTTAGACCTAGCAACAACAGATGATCCTTGCTATGCTGTAGACTATCCAATAACAAATGATTTTGATCCAGCAGATTTAGTGATAGACTGTGATTATCTTTCTTTGACAGTAACTTTTTCTACAATTAACCAATGTGGTGTTGTACGGACCTGTGCCGCTCAGATCATTGCCGGTCAGAATAATTCATCAGAAATAATATGTTTAAATGATCTCGAACTTCAATGTGGAGATCCAGATAATGAAGGCTCCATTCAGACTTGGGCTGACAATGTCTTGGCCTTCGATGCCGACGGTAATGCATTGACTGTTTCAAATGATTTTGACCCAGAAGATCTTATAAACTTCACTTGCGGAGAACTAGTAATAACATTTAGTGCGATTGACGATTGTAATCAAACGGTGGTTTGCCAAAGTTCTGTCATATTTGAAGATGACATTGCTCCAGAATACATTGAATGCCCAGAAGATTTAAATCTTGCCTGTGGTTTTGACCAGGCGGTTTTAGATGAATGGCTTAATAACACCGGTTTAGCTGTAGATGCTTGTGGAAGCATCGTGTATAGTTACGAACAGAGTCCCGATTTTGTTTCTGTCTGCGGAGAATCTGGTTATATAGAAGTTCAATTTACTGCTACAGATGAGTGCGGAAATGCTTCAACCTGTGATGCACGAGTAAATATTATTGATGATACGGATATTGATATTGAATGTCCTCCGAATTTAATCGTAGATGATAGTGTAACAGATTTTGAAGCTGAGGTGCTTGCTTGGATTGCTATGGCAAGTGTCATTGATCCTTGTGACCTTGGACTTACCGTCAGTAATGATTACGATCCAGCTTCCATAGAAGGAGAATGTGGATTTATATCATTGGTGGTAAACTTTGAAGTATCAAGTGCATGTGGCCCGATTGCAAGTTGTTCAGCAACGATCTCTGGGAACTTGAATACAGATCCTACATTGGAATGTCCTGAAGATATAACACTTGGTTGTGGAGAAGCGGGTAACGCTACAGCAATAAGCGATTGGGTTGATGCAGTAACTGCATCAGACTATTTAGGGAATGACTTGACTGTTTCCAATGACCTTGATATGGCTCAAATAGAAAGTGGTTGCGGACTTATTGAGGTAACTTTTTCAATCTTAGATGCTTGTGACAATGAATTGTCATGTGTGAGAAACATAATGATTGAAGATAATGAAGCTCCTCAGATTATATGTACAGAGATAATTACAATTGACCTATCGCAAGGTAGCGCTGAAAATCAATTAAACAACTTAATTGCAGAGACACCATTACTTGATAACTGTAGTAATAGTATATCATTAGAACAAGAATTGAGTGGAGATGCATCTACTGTTGTGTGTGGAGATATATTTGATTTAACACTTACAGCTACGGATGCATGTGGAAATGTTACTTCATGTGTAACTGAAGTTGAATTTATTGACTTCAATGAACTGTTAATTGAGTGTCCTGATGCCTTATCAATTAGCTGTTTAGAGGAAGACCTCGAAGGGCAAATAAGTGCATACCTAGAAAGCATATATGTTCAAAGTTCTAGATTAGAATATACTTTAGAAAATAACTACGATTCAAGTTTAGTTGCAGATGACTGTAATGATTACATCAGCTTTGAAGTTGAATTTATAGTTTACGATGACTGTGGAAACGAAGAGTTCTGCTCCTTAGAAGTAGAGATACTACCTGAAATGAAAGTTTATGTACCGAATATCTTTACTCCAGATGGAGACGGACTTAATGACTTGGTTACCGTTTATGCCAACAAAAATGTTGTCAGAGTTAATGAGTTTATAATCTATGACAGATGGGGAGAAGTAGTCTTTAGAGGTTTAGATTTCTACCCCAATACTGAAAGTTTTGGCTGGGATGGAAGATTTAAAGGAAGAATGGCTGATATCAATGTATACTCCTTCGTTACTGAGGTTGAAGACGATTTCGGTAGAGTTGAGACACACACTGGGACCATAACTTTAATGAATTAAATCACAATTAATAGTTTTATTGTAAGGCTCTAAAGCCGAGGGTTTCCTATTAATCCTTAAATTTGGCGGTCTTAAATATCTATGTATGTACAGAAGTCATAATTGTGGTGAATTGAGAATTGCTCATGTTGGTCAGGAAGTAACCCTCAGTGGTTGGGTTCAGATCAGCAGAGACCTCGGAGGAATGACCTTCGTCGATCTTAGAGATCGATACGGCATTACTCAGCTAGTATTCAACTTGGAAGAAGATGAAGCACTATGCCTTCAAGCAAGGAAGCTTGGACGAGAGTATGTAATTAAAATTACCGGTGTTGTAAATGAAAGATCCAGTAAAAATCCTAACAGATCTACTGGAGATATAGAAATCAATGTAAAAACAATTGATATTCTCAATGAATCAAAGGTTCCACCTTTTACCATTGAAGAAGAATCAGACGGAGGAGAGGATATTCGGATGAAGTACCGTTACCTCGATATACGAAGAAAACCAGTTCAAGAAAATTTAATTTTTAGAGGGAAATTGGCTGTTGAAACTAGAAAGTACCTTTCTGGGCAAGACTTTATAGAAGTTGAAACACCAGTTTTAATAAAAAGTACGCCAGAAGGCGCAAGGGATTTTGTTGTACCTAGTCGAATGAATCCAGGACAATTCTATGCCCTACCCCAATCACCTCAGACCTTTAAACAGATCTTAATGGTGGCTGGAATGGATAAGTACTTTCAGATAGTTAAATGCTTTCGAGATGAAGATTTAAGAGCAGATAGACAACCAGAATTTACCCAGATAGACTGCGAAATGTCCTTTGTTACAAGAGATCAGGTACTTGCAACTTTTGAAGGACTTACTAAATACCTTTTCAAAGAAATGAAAGGGATTGAGCTTCCTGATTTTCCAACGATGAGTTACGATGAAGCCATTAAACGATACGGTAGTGATAAGCCAGATCTAAGATTTGACATGGAGTTGATTGAATTGATGGACGAAACCAAAGGACATGATTTTCCAGTCTTTGATACGGCAGAATACGTAGGAGGAATTACAGCCAAAGGAATTGCGGAAGAATACTCCAATAAAGACTTAAAAAAATTAACCGAATGGGTCATGAGACCACAGATCGGAGCTAAAGGTCTTGTGTATATAAAATATAACAAGGACGGTTCTGTGAAATCTTCCATTGGTAAATTTTACACGGATGAAATACTCCATTCATGGAAGCAAAAACTAGGGGCTGAAGACGGTGACCTTGTATTGATGCTTAGTGGTGAAACAGAGAAAACCCAGAAAAGATTGAATGATCTTAGATTGGAGATGGGAAAGAGATTGGGACTGACAGAAGGTGTAGATTTTAAACCACTTTGGGTGATTGATTTTCCGTTATTAGAATGGGATGAAGAATCAGAAAGATTCCACGCCATGCATCACCCTTTCACAGCCCCTAAAAAAGAAGACGAGGCAAAGATGCTCAACGGCGATCATGAAACAATGAAAGCACTCAGAGCAGATGCCTATGATCTAGTAATAAATGGAGTTGAAATTGGTGGAGGGTCCATTAGAATTCATGATCGTGATTTACAATCAAGAAATTTTGACCTCCTTGGATTTACTAAAGAAGAAGCAGAATATCAATTCGGATTCCTACTTGGTGCATTTGAATATGGAGCACCACCCCATGGAGGAATCGCTTTTGGATTTGATAGACTGTGTGCAGTGATGAATGGTCAAGATTCTATTAGAGATTTCATCGCCTTTCCTAAGAATAATTCAGGAAGAGATATGATGATCGATTCTCCTTCATTAATTGATAAAACACAACTAAAAGAATTAAATTTAGATTTAACGGTAGAAACTGAACACAAAGCCTAGAAACATTTTAATGATACAAGTGTTTTAAGGGTAAATTGATTGAATAATATGGAAACAATAACAAAAAGTCCAGTAATGATCTATACAGAGCAGACCCCCAACCCTGAGTCTCTGAAGTTCGTTACCAATAAAATGTTGTATAGAGGGACCGCTGATTTTCGGACAGAAGATTTAGCAAAAGAATGGTCTCCACTCGCAGTCGCTTTATTTGAACTACCCTATGTGAAAGGAGTTTACATCAGTAACAATTTTGTAACCCTTAGTAAAGAGATGAATTATAATTGGGAAGATGTTAAGGATAGAGGTAAAGAATTTATAAAAGCTTACATAGAAGAAGAGAAACCGATCATTAATGAAGGTTTTGAGGAAGCTATGGCAAAGTTAGAAGCTGAAAACTCCAAGTTTGAATATACTGGGGATGAAGCCGAACTTGTGAAAAAAATAAAAGAATTAATAAACACCTATGTGAAGCCAGCCGTTGAAATGGATGGAGGAAACATTGAATTTAAATCCTTTAATCAAGGAGTAGTCAGTGTTGTACTACAAGGCTCATGCAGTGGGTGCCCTTCTTCAACCGTAACCCTAAAATCTGGAATTGAAGGCATGCTTAAACGTATGGTACCTCAAGTTACAGAAGTGGTTGCTGAGATGGGTTAAAAATAAACAGTTCAGGTTATGTAGATGGCCTGGCAATCGCAAGATTGTCAGGCCTCTCTTTTTTGGCGCTATTCGATAAAATCCCTCTGTCTATAATTACATTTGGACTATCTTTGAGTGCGAATGGAACTTCATTATGACTATATAATTGTCGGTGCTGGGTGTGCAGGTTTAGGCATCGCGGTAAGATTTTCTTTAGATCCATTTTTCAAGAATAAAAAGATATTAATCCTAGAACCAGAGGATAAAAATAAGAACAATCGTACCTGGTCATTTTGGTCTCGAGAAGAAAAATTCTATCATGGCTGGGCAATAAAGTCATGGCCCAAGGTCATCATCAAAGACGATCAACAAACCATTGAAACGGAAGCCCACCCGCACAATTATTACACCATCAGAGGCATCGACTATTACTCAAAATGTAAGGAACAGATCGTGACCTCAAAAAATATAACCTGGAAAAAAGAATTGGTTTCAGAGGTTAAAAATCTAGCAGGCTTTAACCACTGCATTTGCGAAAGCGGTAATGAATATTTAGGTCAACATATTTTTGATAGTCGTTTTCCAGAAAAATTGAAATTAGATAATTCTAACTTCCTTTGGCAACATTTTAAAGGATGGGTTATAAGATCAACGTCCGAATCCTTTGATGAGGAAACGGCACTACTCATGGATTTTAGCATTGACCAAAAAAATGAAACTCGGTTTTTTTATGTCTTACCTTTTTCTAAAAAAGAGGCACTTATTGAAATTGCCATTTTCTCCGAAGAAGTACTTTCTTCTAAAGATTTTGATAAACTGATCAAGGCTTATATTCAAGAAAATTACCCCAACCTAACATTCGAAATCATCGAAGAAGAATATAATAAGATCCCAATGACGGACCATGTTTTCTCTCAACCGGATAGTAAATATCATTACTACATAGGAGGTGCTTCAGGCAGCGTGAAATCTTCTAGTGGTTATGCATTTACAAGGATTCAAAAGCAGTGTGAAAAAATTGTACATAATTGTAAAGAAGGAAAAGATATTATTCTAGAAAGTAAAGATTTTGCTCCAGGCAAATATGAACTTTTGGATGCTACGCTATTAAATGTGATTGTTAATGAACGCGTCAGTGGAAAGGAAATTTTTATGCGCTTGTTTGCTAAGAATAAAGCTTCTACAATCTTTGATTTCCTTGACGAGAAGAGTTCAATTTTTCAAGAATTAAAAATAATGCTCTCTCTACCTTGGATTCCATTTATAAAATCTTTTACAGAGGAAATCCGCAAACGATTAAATTAGATTCAATCTAGATTTCACCATAGATTTGGCCAATAAGTAAATTTTCCAACGGTTCTTGACACGTATTCGCTTGGACTTTACTTCAGCAATAGGAGCGCTTTTAATTTTATTAAAGAGATTAACGTAATAGATGTAGGCGATATACACTCCAAATTGTGCTCCACTAGGAAGTTTGCGTATCCCACGTAATCCTTCATCAAAATCTTTTTCGATGTCGTCTTCTATTTCTTTTTTCTCCTCTTCTGTGAAATTATTATAATCGACATTGGGGAAGTAAACCCGGCCTCTTTCATCAAAGTCAGCCTTAATGTCTCTCAGGAAGTTAATCTTTTGAAAGGCGGCACCTAAGGCAGATGCGTCCGCCTTCAAGGAACTATATTTTTCTGGTTCGTTATGGCAGAAAACTTTTAAACACATCAAACCTACCACCTCTGCACTTCCGTAAATATATTTCTTGTAGCTAGATTCTTGTTCGTAATGTGTCTTCTCAATATCCATTTCCATACTATCAAGAAAGGACTCTATCAGCTCCCATTCAATACTGTAGGTATTCACAACCTCTTGAAAACTTTGAAGGACGGGGTTCAGACTTACTCCCTCTTCTATGGCAAAGATGGTGTCTTGCTTAAATCTAGCTAATAGCTTAGTTTTATCAGACGCATGAAATGAATCTACAATTTCATCTGCAAACCTTGTAAACCCATAAATACCATAGATAGGTGCTCGGAATTTTTTGTCAAACATGCGTATGCCTAACGAAAAAGAGGTACTATATCTCTTCGTAATAAGGGCACTGCATTCAAATGAAGTCTCTCTAAATAAGTTGTCCATTTGTTTTTATTTTATGACGCTCTAAAAATTGTTCTGCTACCAATTGTCCCGATACTATCGCTGGAGGCATTCCTGGTCCAGGAACTGTCAATTGACCTGTATGATATAGGTTATCCAACTTCTTGCTATAGAACTTTGGTTTCAATACGGCGGTCTGTTTTAAGGTATTGGCAAGCCCGTAGGCATTCCCTTTAAACGCATTATATCTACTTTTAAAATCGCTGATGCTAAAGCTCTTTTTAAAAATAATATTCGCTGAGATATCTACCCCAGTTTTTAATTTAATCCTTCGGATTATTTCCGCCAGATATTTATCATGTAACGCTTTATCCTCCTTTAAGCCCGGAGCGATTGGTATCAATGCAAATAAATTTTCGCAACCAGATGGAGCACAGTTTACATCTGTTTTGGACGGCGCACAAATGTAAAATAATGGATCAGATGGCCACACTTTGGTTTCATAAATTTCAGAAGCGTGGGTTTTAAAATCTGAATCAAAAAATAAATTGTGGTGTTCTAAGCCCGGAACCTCCCGGTCTATTCCCAAATAAAAAAGTAAAGAGGAAGGCGCCATCTCTCGGGACTCCCAATAGCTGCTAGAGTAATTGGAAAATTCTTCTGGCAGTATTTCTTTATCAAAGTGGTGATAGTCAGATCCATTTATTATGAAGTCTGTAGGAATTTCTTGTCCTCCACTTATCAATGCTGTAATTTTCCGCTGTTGAATTTTTACCGCATCGATGGGCATATTAAAATGAAACTTTACGCCTAGTGAAACGGCTAAAGTATAGAAAGCTTCTGTCACTTTATACATACCACCTTTAGGATACCAGGTACCCAAACTTAAATCGGCATGATTCATCAGTGTATACAGAGCAGGAATTCGATTGGGCATGGAGCCCAGGAATAGAACTGGGAACTCTAAAATTTGCCTAAGCCGATGATCTGTAAATAAAGAATGTACTGCTTTAGTAACCGAGGACAACATCTGTAGCTTGGTAAAAGACTTTAGAACCTTGACGTCCATAAACTCTGTTACACTTCTTCCAGGCTTCCAGACATATTCATCCATTCCTACCCGATACTTATACTCTGCTTCCTTAAGAAATTGATCTAATTTCTCTGCCGAACCTGACTCAATGGATTCAAAAAGATCGAACAATTCATTCTTACTCGCCGGAATTTTTACCGGCTCATCATTTATGAAGAACACTTGGTATCCAGGATCAAGCTGAACCAGATCGTAAAAATCACTGGCCTTCTTACCGAATTTGTTGAAAAAATTCTCAAATACCTCTGGCATCCAATACCAAGAAGGACCCATATCAAAACAAAAGCCATCCGCTTCAAAATAACTAGCGCGTCCACCGGGGCCATCGTTTTTTTCATATATATCTACCTCTACGCCCTGTTGAGCCAAGCAACAGGCAGCAACCATGCTAGAAAAGCCAGAACCGATAACACTTACTTTCGTTCTCATTTGCCTTATTAAGGTAAAAATATTTAACAAACTCTTTTGAACAATGTTCAAACAAAAAAGGGATGCTAATTTCTTAGCATCCCTCTATTTTCATTTAAGTATTGGGCCTTTAAGCCTTTCCACCATCTAATTCATCCTGTAGCACCTTCAATTCATCCCATTTACCATCAGCTGCTAACTGCGCTTGCTGTGGCCATGTTGTTGGGTCGTGCATTCTGTATCTACTTCCTGCTTCTTCCAAAATCGCCTTCAATTTATCAACATCAGCTGCAGCCATTTTTGCAAATGTATCAACGCCACCTGCTGCCATTAACTCAGCAATTTTAGGGCCGATTCCTTCAATCTTCTTAAGATCATCAGGACTTTCACTTGCATCTGCTGCTGGAGCTTCTTCTACTGCCGGAGTTTCCTCAACAGCTGGAGTTTCCTCAACAGCTGGAGCCGCTTCAGCAACAACTTCTGGTTCTGCTGCTTTTTCTTCAGCAACTGGAGCTGGCTCTTCCTTTGCAGGCTCTTCCTTTGCCGCTTCTCCACCTGAAAGCTGAGCTTTCAACTGAGAAAATGCTTCTAGCTCACCTAAGGTTGTCATTTCAACTTTAGACTTGGTCTTAGTGATCTGCTTTCTTGTATTGTTTCTTTGTGTCGTCTCTTCTTGCTTCGCTTCACCCGCAGCTTCTCTTCTGATATCCTCTAGGTATCTCAAGTGAGAAACGATAATTCTTTTATCATCTCTATTGAATTCTATAACCTTCATGGTTATTGTATCATCAACCTTGGCATAGTTACCATCCTCTTTTTTCAAATGCTTACTAGGAGCAAAAGCTTCTAAGCCGTAAGGCATTTGAACAATGGCTCCTCTGTCGTCCTTCTTAAGAACGGTAGCCTCGTGGTAAGATCCTACTGGGAATACTTTTTCGAAAGTATCCCATGGGTTTTCTTCCAATTGCTTATGACCCAAGGAAAGTTTTCTACTATCTACATCGATGTCTAATATTTGGATGTCAATCTTCTCACCTACTTTAGTAAACTCTGAAGGGTGTGAAAATCTCTTAATCCAACTTAGATCAGATATGTGAACCATTCCTCCGATTCCAGATTCAAGTTCAACAAATACACCATATGGTGTTAAGTTTTTAACCTCACCTTTATGCTTGGTTCCTTCTGGATATTTGGTACCAATTTCTTCCCATGGATCTTTACTCAATTGTTTGATACTAAGAGACATTTTTCTTTCGTCCCTATCTATCGTCACAACCTTCGCATCAAACTCTGTTTGTAAGCTGAAGTATTCTCTAGCATTCACAGGCTGTGAACTCCAAGAAACTTCTGACACGTGAATCAAACCTTCAACTCCTGGAATGATTTCCAAGAATGCTCCGTAATCCTCAATGTTTACAATCTTACCTTTCACCACAGTCCCAATACTCACTTCTTTCTCTAATACATCCCATGGGTGTGGCTGTAACTGCTTTAATCCCAGAGAAATTCTCTTCTTATCTTCATCGAAGTCTAATACAACAACATTCAATTTCTGGTTAAGCTCCAACACCTCTTCTGGGTGATTGATTCTTCCCCATGAAATATCGGTGATATAAAGTAGACCATCTACTCCACCTAAATCCATGAATGCTCCGAAATCTGTAATGTTTTTAACAACACCTTCAAGAACTTGACCTTTATCAAGTCCAGAGATAATCGCATCTCTTTGTTCTGCAAGATCTGATTCAATCAATGCTTTGTGTGATACAACTGCATTCTTGATTTTCTCATTAATCTTAACAACTTTAAATTCCATGGTTTTACCCACATATGAATCATAATCCGTAATCGGCTTGATGTCAATTTGTGATCCTGGAAGGAAAGTTTCTAATCCGCCAGCATCCACAATAAGTCCACCTTTGGTTTTAGATATAATGATACCTTTTATGATGGTTCCATTCTCGTAAGAATCTACCAACATTTCCCAAGCCTTTAATAATTTAGCTTTTCTTCTTGAAAGAACTAAGTGGCCTTTTTCATCTTCTTTGCTCTCTACATAAACGTCTACCATATCTCCTACTTGCAGCTCAGTATCCATTCCTCTGAATTCTGAAAGTGGCACTAGTCCATCTGCCTTATAGTTGATATCTAAAATTACATCACCACCATTGATGGCTGTAACTTTACCTTTTACAATTTCAAACTCTGCTAAATTTCCAAAAGTATTATCATACTGCGTTAGATAATCCGCAATTTCATCTTCTGTGTAATTGATGGTATTCCTATTAGAAATAGACCAATCAAAGTCATCATGAGGACCTCGATCAGTTTCATCATCCCACTTCTTTTCGGGTTTGACAGGTACTTCTGATTTTGCAACTGTTTCTGCAATTGTTTCTGCAGCTGATTTATCAGCTTCCGGTGTTGCAGCTTCCGGTGTTGCAGCTTCCGGTGTTGCAGCTTCCGGTGTTGCAGTTTCCGGTGTTGCAGTTTCCGGTTTAGGTGTTTCTGCTGTTTGTTCTGTATTTGTTGACTCAGCGGCTGGCGTTTTTGGCGCGCCGTCTTCTACAGGATTCTTTTCTTCAGACATAAGAATCAGGTTTGTATCATGGAATGGCTACCATGAGCGGTTAAAAAATAGAGCGCGAAATTAAACTTTTATTTTGAATAATGGTACAAAAAGGCCCGATTTTATACGCTTCAAAGGGTAAATTTTGTCAGTTTTAGAAATATTTGAATGAACGATGGATATTTGATAATTTGTAGCAGAAGATTTAATCCTCAAGAAATATGGAAAATAAACCTTGGTTAGCTCAATATCCAGCTGGCGTTCCCGCAAATATAGACATCACTAAATACGAGAGATTGATGGATTTTGTCATGGAATGCTTTGAAAAATATAAGAAGTTACCCGCCTATGAAAATTTTGGCAAATCGATAACTTATAAACAACTCCATAAATTAAGCGATCAATTTGCTGGATATCTAATATCTAGAGGTTTGAAGCCTGGTGACAAAATAGCACTCATGATGCCTAATCTGCTCCAATATCCAGTGGCACTTTTCGGAGCCTTGAAGGCAGGGTTGATTGTGGTAAATACCAATCCCTTGTACACGCCTCGAGAGATGGAACATCAATTCAAAGATAGTGAGGTAAGCGCCATCGTCATCGCAGAAAATTTTGCATCCAACCTTGAGAAAATCATTGACAAATTAGACATCAATGTCATCATCACCACTTCTATCGGTGAGATGCTGGGGTCCATCAAAGGCGGAATCATGGACTTTGCCATAAAGAACATCAAAAGAGCAGTTCCAAAGTACTCCTTAAAGAATACCGTAGATTTTAAGACCGCTTTGGAGACCGGTAAGAAATTTGAAATACCTCCCTTGGATTCTTCTGGCGATGATGTCATCTTACACCAGTATACCGGTGGAACTACCGGCGTTGCCAAAGGAGCCATGCTTACCAATAAAAACATGATTGCCAATATGCTTCAGATGAGTAATTGGCTTCGCCCAAATATTACGGAGAAACAAGAGATTGCTCTATCGCCACTTCCGATGTATCACATTTTTGCTTTTTCTGTGAACTCACTGGCATTGATGTTCTTTGGTGCAAAAACAGTTTTGGTAACTAACCCCAGAGATCTTTCCTCGGTAGTAAAGGAATTTGGTCGAAACAAGATTACGGTAATGACTGGCATCAATACTCTCTTTAATGCGCTTAATAATAATGACGATTTTCAAAAGGCAGATTTTAGTAGTTTGAAAACAGTCGTGGGAGGAGGTATGGCTGTTCAACAAGCAGTCGCTGAAAGATGGGAAGAGATTACGGGCGTTCGATTGAGCGAGGGATATGGAATGACCGAGGCATCTCCTGTAGTAACTGCCAATCCGCTAGATAAATCCGCAAGACTTGGTACTATTGGTGTGCCGATCCCATCTACGGATGTAAGACTTGTTGACGATCAAGGGCAGGTTGTGGCGCAAGGTGAAATTGGCGAAATTCAAGTGAAAGGACCACAAGTTATGCGCGGCTATTTTAAACAGCCAGAAGAAACAGCAAAGACCATTGTGGATGGCTGGCTCAACACAGGAGATCTGGCCATTATGATGGAAGATGGATACTTTAAAATAATCGATCGTAAGAAAGATATGATTCTTGTTTCAGGCTTCAATGTCTATCCCAATGAAATTGAAGATGTCCTAGTAAAGCATCCGAAAATATCTGAAGTAGCAGCTGTCGCAGCACAAGATCCAAAATCTGGAGAAGTTGTCAGAGTCTGTATTGTCAAACAAGATAAGTCACTTACAGAAAAAGAAGTCATCGAATATTGTCGCGAAAATCTAACCGGCTATAAGGTGCCAAAGGTTGTTGATTTTATGAAGGAACTACCAAAGTCAAATGTTGGTAAAATTCTAAGAAAAGAGCTGAGAGATAAAGCCTAAGGAAGAATGACACAGTTTATCGATGGTGAAAAATGTTTTTGATATCCAGAACGTACTGAAGAAAACTTATGCACAAGATCATCCTGATGGACCAGTGGTCGATGAACACCAGTTGGGAAGATTATCATTGATTTATTATAAAATTGACTTCTAAAGGAGTTAGCTAGCAACTTGAATAAAAAAAGAACCAATGCATTTTAATGTATTGGTTCTTTTTGTACCATTGTTTTAAATCAACAAATTATTCCTCAACGCATACGCCACCAGTTCTGCCGAATTGGAACAATTGAATTTTTTCAACAGCATTTTTCTTCGGCTTCTTATGGTTTCTGGACTTCTGAAAACCTTTCCAGCAATATCATCTGTGGTTAATCCTTTTGAAATGTCGGACAGAATTTCGAAATCGAGATCATTGAGAATCATTTTACGTGCAATCTTTTGATTCTTCCAGCCCATGACAAAAAATTCAATCAATTCAGGATGAATATAGATTTCATTGCCGCTGATACATTCCATGCACAGTTTCATATCTTCTGCTGATGCGTTTTTGATGAGGTATCCATTGGCACCAGCCTTAATGGCGTTGTGAATAGAATGGGCATCCGTGAGCATTGTCAAGCAAATGATTTTCACATTCTTATCAAACATCCGAATCTTTTCTATAGACTCAATGCCGGACCAGCCGCCAGGCATAACTAAGTCCATAAAAATGATATCTGGATTTTGAATTTTAGCCAACTCCACACCTTTTTCCCCGCTTACAGCTCTACCGACAATTTTACAGGGATAGATCTTAGGCAAAAGAAGACTGAGTCCTTCTAGGATGACCGTATGATCGTCAATGAGGATTATTTTTTTCATGTTGTTTTATTTTGGGGAAATCAATGGTTACATTCGTTCCATCTGAACTGTTATTTTTCCATAGTATATTTCCTTGATGAAGCTCAACCCTGCGATGAATATTTTTAATGCCGTAACCTTCTTCCTTCGCCGTCGGGTCAAATCCTATCCCATCATCCTTGTATGAAAATTGGATCTTGTCTTTTCCTTCAACAATGGAAAGTGAAATATTTTCACACCGGGCATGCTTTATTGAATTGTTCAACAATTCTTGAATTATCCTGAATAGATTCAGTTCGAACCCATGCTCCATGTATTTTGTCAGATAAGAATTGTTGAATACAATCTTTATTTTTTTGAGCTTATTGATTCTTAAAATTAATTCTTCAATGGCCGCAATCAATCCATATTGCTCCAAGGAACTTGGACTTAGATTGGTTAAGAGGTTTCTTAGATCTTTCATTGACTCATCGACAATTTTAGTAGCCGACCTCGTCAATGATTGAACTTCATCGGTTGATTCATCCAATGAATGTTCTATGGTATCCATATACATTTTCAAAGCTGATATTCTCATCCCAAAGTCATCATGTAAATCTTCAGCCAACCGCTTTCGCTCCGCTTCTTGAGCTTCAATCGTTGTTTTTAATTCCAACTCTGACATACGTCTTTGCCTTGCCAGGCTAAACCTGTGCAGTTGATATAAAACACAGAGAACCAATGCTAGGGCTGAAATGATAAACCATGAAGTTTTCCAAAATGGTGGATTTACTTGTATACTCAATAGGTTATTGACTGGGCTCCATCGTTGTTGACCATTCTTGTACTTCAACTCTAAATCATAGTTCCCAGGATTTATTTGGTCAAAAAACAAATTTATATCGCCCGTCGAGTAAATCCAATCATTACTATGTCCACTCAACTTATACGCAAATTTTTGCTCCTCCGTAGAATGTAGGTCTAAAACACCGGCAGAAAGACTGAACGAATTTTTATGGTAAGGAAGTTCGATCATGGTCATCGAATGATTCACATCGATTGGCTCTCCTTTCACCTTTAAAGACTGTAGATAAAATGATCCATGTGCTTGTATCAAATTTAATGAATCAATTGGGTCTATCCATGAAACCCCGTGCTCTCCCAAAAGAATTAGCGCTCCATCTTTGAAAAAATAATCTACCCCGCTATGCTCTAGCCCGTGGCTTGAATTATAGCCAACAAAATTTTCATATTCTAAAGACATGGTTCCTACCCCCTCCTCAGTGAACACATATATTTTTTCATCAAGGACAATACCATCTATTCTCTGTCCATCCAAATCAATTTTCTCAATTTTATTTTCATTTATATTCAATTCTAGTAGTTCTCCTGAAGATGAAGTCAATAAATATGATCCATCATACAGATAATCCATATCAACAACTCCATCACTCTCGTAAGGTGTTCCATTGAGGTTTGACTTATTATATGGACGACAATAATAGGGTTGATAATCAAAGGTCCTTTTATTGATCGCATCTTTAGAGGTGGCAATAAACTGAGCAAATAGATTTGCAGATTTCCACGTGCCGTTAAATTCCGTCAGCATCCAAAGTTCCTGATCCGGATCCACATAAATCTTGTTCAGTTTGTTAGTTTGCAAACTGACAAACTCTTCTGTATACAGACGATTACTTTCTAGCAAATGATTTTTTTCGTCGATGACAACCAAACCGTTACCATAACAAGATGCCAATAAAACTGTATTAGAAACCTCTGCATGAAATCCCGATCTAATTTCATACAGATAAGAAGTGTCTTTTGCTAGGCCGTATTCTAGGAATATTGAATCAGAGGTATAAAATTTATTTTTTTGTGCATCAACATAAAATCCTGTTTCTTTTGGAATCACATACGTCTGAAGATCATTGATTAGAGTATTTTGCAAATTATCAATATCTAAAAACTCATAACCCACACCTGAAGCTTGCAGAGGATTTATCCGAAAAGAACTTTTATCTATTTCAAAAATCCCTGCATTCGTTCCTATCAATATACGCGCATGTATTTCATCCTTATAAATACAATAGACATGTAAATTCCTTCCACGATAATTCAAATATGAGAAATCTTGTGCCCCATCTTTTTGAATAACATGAATGCCATTTTTACATCCAACCCAAACTTCATCTTCTACTTTCTCCAAACATAAAACTTGAATGGTCCGATCAAAGTTAAAGTTATTGATGTAGTCAGGAATAGGTGATAACTTAAAAAGTCCATGGGTGCTTGAAGCCACCCAAATATTATCTTGCTTGTCATGAATAACTTTCTCTACGGTCATTTGGGGAGGCAAATTCAAGGTACTGAGATCGACAAATTCACCTTGTTCTTTATCAAATAAATACAATCCTGCTCTTCTGGTCCCAACCCACAAGTGATTCTGCGACTGATGTAATTCATTGATCTCAACATCCGCTGGATTGATGTCACCGTAAAGAGGAATAGGAAAAGTTTCTATGGATGCTTCCATTGTATTCAAACGAATCAGTTGATCCAACCACGCCCCAACCCAATACTCCTCTTCTCTATCTTTGACTAAGGTATTTACTGAAAAAGCTAAGGTGTCAACGAAGGTTTTTCTTTCTAAGAAATGATATCCTCTTTGCTTTCTACCAAACAGAATTTGAACTGGCATAATGCTGTGTATTCCAGCAATAAAAGTAGAATCAGTTATGGGAAAAAAATCAAAGCATTGTGTTACGAAATTGTATGGCGTTGGTTTGGCATCTTTATGATCAAAGATAAAGCTTACTGAACCAATCAATGCTATTCTTCCATCTTCAAGTAGTTTCAAGTTTTGGAATCCATTTACCTTTTCTTTAGCCCAATCAGGGATATAAAATGAAATATTAGAAAGGGTGTTTTTTTTCTCATTGAATTCAACCAATTCTCTTTCATCTACTACCAACCAATAATATCCTTTTTCAACCTCCAATATCTGCGTAATATTTGAGGAAATGTTTTTGAAGGCCATTTCAGAATGAACTTGCATAAAAGACTGTCCATCAAATTTGAACAACCCTCTATCAGTAGCCAAAAATAAATGTCCACTACTCCCCAAAGAAATGTCATTTATTTTTGTGGTCGGTATGTCTATATTTTCGTTGAAATTTAGCACCGTAAATGCGGTATTTGCCTGCCCTTGGCATTTTACACTCAACGCCGTAAAAAAGAAATCCAGTAAATTTTGAAAAGAAGTTGCATCCGATTTAGTCTACCTTGAATAAAGTACACCTCAAAAGTTACGCTAATTTGAAGTTCTTTCCATAATTTCTGAAGATCCTTTTCTGAAGGCCACTTAATTCAATTACATAATTGCACTGAAATGTCTTTAGCTTTCGCAAATGAAGTACATTCCAAAAGTACAACTCAATTCACTCAAATGGGTGAAAATGAATTCACCCTTAAGGGTGAATTTTAGGCAGGTGCATCCGTACATACCTCATAATATCAAATTAGCACATATTTTCGTCTGCATTTAAAATGGTACGAGGTAACAATTAACCCCTCCTCTTATCTAATGGGAAAGAACTGCTTAGAAAATAAACGACATCACAACCGTTTCGTTTTCGCGAATTGTACTCATTGATTTCTATGAATTATTGAACAATTAGCTTATAACGTCTGGCTTCTTTACCTGAGACTACTACATTTATCATCTTCAAAATTGAAAAATCCAATGCAGCAACATCCATTTCTCAAATTCTTCCTGATATTCATTTCAATCATTTGTACCCAGCCATTTGCAGAAGCTCAGATTTATATCGATGAATGGGAAAAAGGAACCAAGAACCTAGAGCAGATTGTCCAAGAAACCGAAGTTATTTTTGATACGCGAGGGAGAGGGAAGCACACCGGTTATAAGCAATTTAAACGCTGGGAAAATTTAATGAATTATTTAGTTGGACCATCTGGGAAATACAAAGACTTGATTATTGCTAATAAAAGTTATCGGAAATTTGCGAAAGCGAAATAATCAGAAACTCGGTCCATCTCAAATGTCTGGACTGATTTAGGGCCTTTTACAGCAAATCAAACAGGCAATCCAACGGCACATCTTGGCAGAATTCAAGCCATGGATGTCGAACCTGGAAATCCAGATCACTACATCATCATGACAGGTTACGGAGGTGTCTGGAGGACTTTAGATAATGGCACAACGTGGTCTCATATTTTTGATGCGGAAGGAATAGGTCTTTACGATGATGTGGCCATTGATCCTAGTAATTCGTCAAGATACTTGGTAGGAACTCTTGATGGTCTTTATGAAACCACAGACGGGGGCACTACTTGGACAGAAATTTTTAGTGGGGTCGCAAGGCATATATCATTTGATCCAACAGACCCAGACATTATAATAATGATCGGTCATAGTGGATCAAGACATGTTTATCGATCTACAGATGGAGGGAGCACATGGAACATAACGTATAATGATGTACCTTTTGTAGATGATATCGATTTCATTCCTGGCAATAGTGATATCATTTTCCTTACCATCAGAGGTAACTCAAATATGAACTCAGGTTTCCTTAAATCAACGGACAATGGTTTAACCTGGTCTGAATTCTCAAATGGAAGCTGGTTGGACGATTCTGTTCTGCGCTTAGCCACTTCCATTGACGATCCCAATTACTTGTATGTTTTAGAGGCGGCTCTAGTGACAGGAGACTGGCCTGAGTTTGCGGCAATTCATAAAAGTGTTGATCAAGGAATGACTTGGACGACCACTTATGATGGTAATTTGATTACAGGTCAAATGAGTAGAGATCAATGCATTGTTGTTTCACCTGATGATAAAGATCTAGTCCATACTGGTTCCTTGGATTGCTACAAATCTCTAGATGGTGGAACAGTTTGGTCCACAACCACGGATTGGACCAATGGTGGTACTCTTCCTTTTGTGCATGCCGATATTTCAGTGATGGAATATCATGACAACATCCTATATGTCTGCTCAGACGGTGGAATCTTTAAATCAACGGATAATGCAGTGAGCTTTACGGACCATAGTATTGGTTTAGGTATCCGAGAAATTTACACAGTTAGTGTTTCCCGAGGTGCCATTGATCATCTTGCAACAGGCACCCAGGATAATGGAACCTCCATTTATAATGATTTAGGGTGGAAGGATTTTGCGGGAGGAGATGGCATGGGAAATCATATGCTACACAGCAACCCAAATCTGGTTGTCGGTTCCATTCAGTGGGGAAAATCAATTTTCAAGACCTTAAATGGTGGCGTTAGTAGTTCCTTTTGCGATCAAAATGGTTCTGAGTGGGGACATTTCGTATTTCCTTTGGTTGGGGATTCAGAAGATAATTTATACAAAGGAGGCAATGAAGTTTATAAATTAAATAATGAAAATATACTTACTTCTTCTGGAAGTGGATGTGAAGGCTGGACAGCTATTTCGAACTTTCCAAATATTGCCGATGATAATAAATTAAAAGTAATTACTGTGGCCCCTTCTGATTCTGACGTTATTATAGCATCTTTTGGTAGGAGATTTTATCGGACCTTTAACGGAGGGGATTCATGGAATGAATTATTTCTTCCAAGTATCCCTGGCCAAATATATGCGGTAGATATTCACCCTGACGATCCACTTAAAACTTTAGTCTCGTACAATAAGAGTGGAACACCTAAAGTAGTAGAATCAGAAAATGGAGGTGCTTCTTGGTCTTTCCTTTCTGATCCTCTACCAAATGCACTTCGCGTCTCTTCTGTAGTTTATGAAGGAGGGCCAGATAATGGAATTTACATGGAATGCTTTCAGGACTATATTATCAAAGTGACTCAAATCCAACCTGGGCTCCTCACGGAACTGGATTTCCAAATGTTTTGGTGTGGGATTTAAAAGTAGAACATAATACTCTTTATGCAGGGACCCATGGTAGAGGTCTTTGGAAAGTGCCTGTTGCTGATCCGAAAACTTGTACAATTACAAATTTGGTAGATATGGGAATCGTGGATTGCGACCCAGGAGCTGGCACTTATTCAAGAGAAATTGAAATTACATTTGACTACCCTTTTTACACGGGAACGCTAGATCTACTAGGTCAATCATTTGAGATTGAAGAGAGCCCACAAATTGTCAGGATTGATGGATTAAATATGGATGGTAATTCAATGGATGTAACCGCTGATTTTAGTGATTATAGCTGTTCATATACAGTCAATACGTTATTTTCTAACCCCAATACCTGTCCATGCCTAGTGACTCAGGCCAATGTAGACATGATCATTTGTGATGACAACACGACTACTAATCCCTTAGACGATTTCTATTCATTCTCTTTAGACCCAACTTCAGTAGCTGCAGGCAGTACCTACTCCGTTAGTGGGGACGTGATAGAAAATAATATTTCTTATGGCAGTCCATTCACTTTTGATAATGGTGGTGCTGGCTATTCAATTCTCGGAGGAAACTTAAATATTACGATAACGGATGATGGGAATGGCAATTGTAGTTTAGACACCATCATCCTTGCACCTTTGGTCAGCTGCTCAGATAATTATCTGTGTGTTGATGCTACACCTCTCTCCGTAGATGGAACATACCAAGCCATTGGGCCTGATCAAGGTGGAGGTGGTTCTACAGGAAACAACGCCAATTGGTTTAGTTATACGCCCACACTAAATGGATTAATAACCATCTCCTCGTGCTTGGACTTCGAAGACACTTATTTAAGATTACATGAAGGCAGCTGCGGTTCCCTAAACTTGATCGCAAGTAATAATAACGGCTGTACCACACAATCAGTTTTGGAAGACATTTGTCTTATGGCAGGTACCAACTATTTTATAGAATGGGATGACACTGGTAGTAGCAATCCGTTTGAATTTGAAATTGAGTTTAATACGACAGAGTACTTTGAGGATTTGGACGGAGACGGATATGGCAACCCGTTAGCTTCTTCATATGAATGTTCCCAACCAAGCGGTTACGTCACCAATAACATGGATTGTGACGACACCGATCCATTAGAATCCCCCTTCCAAGCTTGGTATTTAGATGCAGATGGTGATGGGTACGGTTCTGAAAATGGGATCGTTTACGTTTGCGAGCGACCGCTCGGAATGTTTCATTATGATGAACTTTTAGGAGATGGTGGGGATGATTGTGATGATTCTGATTCTTCAATAAACCCTGGAGTTTATGATTATTGTGGAGATGGTATTGACAATGATTGCAATGGATTCATTGATGATTTTAATCCTCAAGGAACCTTTAATTTAACAACTCAAGCGGAAGTTGATAATTTTATAACAACTTATGGCCCTTGTTCAATTGTAGACGGATATTTAACCATCGGTGACGCCTCGACACCAAGTGATATAACAGACATTTCAGGACTGTCATCTTACGTTGAAATTGTTGCATGGTTGGTTGTTAGAAACAATCCAAATTTAACCAGCTTAGAGGGCTTGCATAATATTAATAAGGTCGACCTATTATTTCTTTCTGATCTTCCAAACTTACCAGATCTACAAGATTTAAGTTCGTTATCGATTTTACAACAAGCTTTGTTTATAAATAATCTGCCATTAATAACTGAGCTCACTCCATTAAATAATATTACGAATGCGACCTTAGATTTTGTAGAAATTAAAGATTGTGACGCCTTGGTTTCTTTAGAAGGCCTAGAGGGAATAATTCAGATTGGAGATACTTCTAACCCAAGTCATTTAGTCATCAGATTTAATGATTCTCTTAAAAGCTTGGGTGGTCTCCACAATGCAGAACTTATAGACTTGGACTTAGTCCAGATCATGCAGAATCCAATGTTGGCTTATTGCGATTATGAACATTTATGTAACTACATAAATGCAGGAAATCCAAACATTACTATTTCCGTGAATGCAACTGGATGTATTACTCCGGCAGAAATAACAGCGGAATGTGCCATCACTTCTACGTATTATCCTGACATGGACAACGATTGTTATGGTACAGGATCTACTGGAATGACGAGCCTATATGGACCTGACCCAGGGTATGCCTTAGACAATACGGATTGTGATGACAATGATCCATTGGAGTATCCAGGACAGAAGTGGTACATAGATGCAGATGGGGATACCTACGGTAGCAGCCAAGTGATACAATGTGAACGACCAGCGAATGGCTTTTTATCTAACGAACTTAACGGAAACATTTTCAATGATTGTGATGATACCAATCCGAATGTAAATCCAGGCATGTTGGAAATTTGTGGAAATGGAATAGACGAAAACTGTGATGGTATAGACGATATTTGTTGTCCGACCTGGGATGTTATTCTGCTTACGCAAATGGATGTAGATGCCTTTGTTACGAACTATTCTACCTGCAACAACATTATGGGTAACCTCACTATTGGACCTAACTCTGGGCTGTCAGATATTACGGATTTATCAGGCTTAAGTTTTTTAACCGAGATTATTGGAAATGTGACGATTCAAAACAATGGTTCATTGCCAGACCTAGATGGACTAGAAAACTTGACAAACATTGATGGTCATCTGAGCTTGATAAACAATGACCTGCTTTTGGATTTTGCGAGTCTATCAAATGTAGCTTCTATAGATGGCGTCCTTACCATCCAAGACAACGATCTCTTGGTGAGTTTGGTCGGCTTGGAAAATATTGATCACACAACCATCTTAAATTTAGTCATCACTGGAAATCCGACACTCGCCTATTGTGACATATTGAGTGTATGCGATTACGTCGCTGGAAATGGAATCAACACCATAAATGCCAATGCAACTGGCTGCAATAGTTCAGCTGAAATAAATACTGAATGTTCTGTTGACCTAGATTATTATGCGGACACAGATGGTGATGGTTATGGTGATCCAGCAACAGCTACTCCTTTTGCAATGACCCCGGGAGTGGCTTCAGGTTATGTCCTGGATAATACGGATTGTAATGATAATGATGCAGATGAATTTCCTGGCCAAACTTGGTTTATTGACGTTGATGGAGATTCCTATGGTGTTTCAATCATCATTCAATGTACTCAACCTACCAATGGAATTGCTATCACCAATGCGAATGGAAACGGCACAGATGATTGTAATGATAATGATTCATCAATAAATCCTGGAGCTACTGAAATTTGCGACGATGGAATTGACCAAGATTGTAATCCGAACAATGAGGTGTGTTGTCCAACTACTACGGTTGTCTTGGAGACACAAGCAGAGGTAGATGCTTTTGTTGCTACCTACCCTCATTGCACCGAGTTAAAAGGACTTTCTTTGGGTCAACTTAATAATAGTACTGATATTGGGGATTTATCTGGTCTTTCTTTTTTGACTAAAATAGTTTGGCCTGGGGCGTTACAGCTTAATCATTGTGATAATCTAGTAAGTTTAAATGGGCTTGAAAATATCACTGAAATTTATAGTCTTTTTAGAATTCGAAAGAATGATTTATTGGTTGATCTTGATGTTTTAAGTAATGGGATACATATAAAAAAAGGAGGCATTTATATCACTGACAATGATGCATTAATCAGTATATCGGCCCTGTCAAATTTTTCAGCGGACAATGGTGTTAACGATGCAGTGTACATCCAATCAAATGACATTTTACCAAACTTGGTTGGACTAGAATGGGTAACCCAAGTTGATTATCTTAAAGTTTTTGACAATCCGGGACTTTCATCTATGCAAGGACTCAATAATTTGCATTCGATTACTATACAGGGGTTCATTGATAACAATGACAATATGACAAGTCTAGCAGGGCTGGAATCATTAGTTACTGTAGGATCAGGTGGTAGTTTTGAAGGTTTACACCTTCGATGGAATGATGCCGTTACTGATATTAGTGCTTTAAGCAATGTAACCGATGTATCTCCAAGATTGTGGATTAGTGGTAATACTGCACTTAACAGTCTAATTGGTTTGCAAAATTTAGATCATACTATTTTATCAGATGTCAAAATAGATGGCAATACTTTGCTATCTCAATGCGAGGTGATTAGTATATGCGATTATTTAGGATTGAATGGTGTAGCTGTGGTTAACAACAACGCCACCTATTGCAATACGACCACTGAAATTCTAAATCAGTGCTCGGTTCAAAATACTTATTACGCAGATACAGACATGGATAGTTTTGGAGATCCCAACAACAGTATCACTTTTATGGGTATACCCACGCCTTCAGGATACGTCCCTGACAATACCGATTGCAATGACATGGATGCCAATGAATATCCCGGACAGTCCTGGTATATAGATGGAGACAGTGATGGCTTTGGAGGAAGTACTTTGGTACAATGTTTAAGACCTACCAATGGCTTTTTACTATCAGAGCTGACAGGCACAGGCACCGATGACTGCGATGATACGGATCCCGCGATTAACCCCAACGGAATAGAAATATGTGACGGCATTGACAACAATTGCGATGGCATGGCTGATGACATAACATTGAATCAATGGATCGGTCCAAGCAATGGAGATTGGAATAGTAGTGTTACGAATTGGAGTACTGGGATAATCCCTTCTTATTGTGATGATGTATTAATTCCAGCTGGTTATCATATCACCGTACAATCGGGGCAGACTGCCCAAGCATACACATTGGAAGTTCAATTGGGAGCAACTATTGACTTCCAAGTGGGTGCAAACATAGATATCATTGTAGGACAGTAATAAATATATTGTTAAAGTTAAAAGAGCTATGCCTAAAGTGGCGTGGCTCTTTTCTTATTCTAGGATAACTCACCCCAGAATTACAAGCAATTTAGAAGCTCTCTTAGGAATAGAGGTTTGTCGTACATTTAATAAAGAAAAATACCTAAGCTCCTTCTTTTCCTAAGAGCAGGCACGGAATGAGTTTTTTAAAAAGCTTCTTCTCTTATAAAGAGAGATTTGCATTGTTGCTTAGGATTGCATTCTCAGACACAGGCTATTTACTCATATTACTATGGCAATGAGATAAATAGTGACGGAGATTTAATTACTTACAATAAAGATGGAATTCGTTTAGTCAAAAGTTTTCATTCTGTGATAAGTTATGATCGTCTACTAGGTTCCGTCAGCCGACTGAAGGATGAGATATATTATCAACACCTGTATGATCTACCGGTCGCTTCTTCTGGTTCTTCATTTTCACACATCAACTCTGGGGCTGGATTTTCTAAATTCTTTCCGGAGCAGTTAACCAACGATGGCAATGCAAGAAACTATGGAGTTGAATTAACGCTTGAAAGATTTTTCAGCGGCGGATATTACTTTTTATTGACTGGTTACTTATTTGACTCAAAATATAAAACCTTGGAAAATGTATGGCGGACTACTTCCTTCAACTGAAGGTATGAAGTCAACGGTTCGATTGCCAAAGAATGGGTTTTCAAAAGTGGGTCGAGCTTCAATATTGGAACAAAGATTAAGAGCGTTGGTGGCGGCTGGTATGGAGACATCGACCTTGAAAATTCACAACTACAACAAGATGTCATCTACATCGATGAAACCGTCAACACTAAAAAATTCAGACCTTACTTCAGGTCAGACATAAAATTGGCTTACACGATCAACACTAAAAAATCACGCATGAAATTGCGATTGATTTAGTGAATGTTTTCGACACCCAGAATGTATTGAAAAAAAACTATGCCCCAGATCACCCGGAAGGACCAGAGGTTGATGAATTTCAATTCGGGAGACTTCCGTTGTTTTATTATAGGATAGACTTTTAGGAAAAGACTTCTCTTAGTTGCAACGTTTGAAGACATCACAGGAAAACTTATCTTTAATGAAAGTTTATTACAAGGGAGCCATAAGCTAGACCTTCACGATGAAAAAAGCGGTGTATACTTCGTCTATATTATGCAAAAAGATGGAACCACCAAGAACTATAAAGTAGTAAAAATGTAAAGAATGAAATCAGATTTAAAAGTATTATTTGTTCTTATTATCCTACCGTTTGTCAATTTAAATGGACAAACGGTAGGTTTTGAAAGAGATATTTTGTCAAGTTCGGCTCTAAACTCTAATGGCTTTTTTTCAACTAGTCTTGAACAAAATGGATCAATTTATTCAAACTTTGATGTTGATTGCGCTACATCAGATGAGTATTGTTTTACTGAAATACATAAGTATTCAAAAGCAGGCGATTTAGTTTGGTCTCAACAATTAGATTCAATATTTATATCCTTTGATGCCCTTACAATTGAAGAAGATAAGATATATGCACTTGGCAAATATGAGAATTTCACGGAAGATAATTATTTTAAACTTATCACTCTTGATACCTTTGGGACAATACTAAACTCAATACAATTAGGCTTGAACAATGAATACTATCAAAATCAAATAGTTACAAATATAAATTACATTCATAACCATTTATTTATTACGGGTTATGGTTATGCTTTAAATATAAATAGGTTTGTTGCTTTTGTAAAAGTAATTACAGAGACTGGTGAAGAGAAATATTTTAGACCTTGGGATCAAGTAGCATTGGGATATAATAAAACTATTTTTTGGGAAGTTATTGAGAAACAAGGAAATGACTCTTTAGTATATTTATCTGGTAGTGAGAATGATGGAATTATTTCTGAATTTTTACCAAGCAAAAGAAAATCCCTCTATTCATTGGATTTTGAAAAAAATATTATTGACACTATTTTTCACACTGATAGCTGGAGAACAACTATTGGAGCCCCTAGTTTCTTTGCATTTAATCAAATCGGAAATGTAATTTATTCTGATAGCAACTCAGAATTTGCTTCATCTCGAGGCCTAGAGGTAGGCGAAATCGAATATGGTGGAACCAGTTATGAAGACGCTCTGTGGATAACACGAATCAGGGATTGGGATTTTCAAGATGAGCATAATATTCTAAGCCAAAGATATGGTCCACTTAATCTAACAGTTACTGAAGAAGATGATATTTATGTAAGTGGACTGATGGACTTTTCCCGCATTGATGAAAAAATTTGGTGGAATGCTGCATGTTACATCACAAAATTTTCTTCAACTGGAGAATTCTTGTGGCAAAAGATATATGTAGAAATTGGATCAGGTACTGCGAATAATAAAGTTCAACACATTTATTCTTTGGATCAACTACCAGACAACTCTCTAATTGGTCTAGGAGTATCTGTAGATCCTACTGAAGATTCCTATATCAGAAAAGGTTGGATGTTAAAAATTAATGAATATGGTTGCTTAGATGGATCTGAAGATTGTCCATATTTAATATTCTTAGATGATATTAATCAAACAATGAACTCAAAACTAGAGTCATTGAATTTAAAGATCGGCCCAAATCCTGTTACTTCTCTAAGTAATATAAATTTTGAAAAAAAAACAAGTGGGATATTAAAATTACTAGACACCCAAGGTAATCTTATTAAAGAAATAGACATAAAAAGCCAAAGTCACTTTCAAATGGACACTAGTTTTCTTACAAATGGTGTTTATGTTTTACTGTTTTTCCCTGACAATAATTCTTCTCAAATTTATAGTAGTATGCTTTATAAAAATTAAGGTCATGTATCGAGAAATATCTACCTAATTGTTTTGATAATTGAATATCTGCTTAGCTTATGCAAATGTAAATTTTGAGAACTTAAATTTGCACGAAAGTGTCAACAAGAAATTATCGTTACTTAAATACCCTCTTCGAACCAAAATACACAGCTCCGAAGATACCAATCAAAATAATCAGTACGTAGTGGAATGGAATGAAGGTAAAGGCGATGATGTGTAGTTTTTCAAGCAGTAAGAACAAGGTCATTACAACGGCTATCACAAGCATCAAAGCGCTGATTCTTCCAAATCCAGGAATGTCTCTAAATTGAACATTTAATTTAATCAACCAAAGAGTTACCATCATGCTGAGCACCGGGATGATCTGTAAATACACATCCGTATCAAAGATGCTCTTTCTTTCAAATAAAAAGAGGTAGGCACTTAGAGTAATTGCGAAAATTCCAGGAACGCAGACTAGATAAATTAAAGCGCTATAAATGTAATTCCAAGGCGAGCGATGACCTTCATCCCTTGCCCATAAAAACAATAAGATTGCTATAAGTGGGATGGCAGCAAAGTAGAATAAAATAATTGCTGGGCTTTCTCCGCACCTTGTAAAAAATTCACCTAAGGTCATTCCGGTTTATTTATATACCCATCATAAGGGTCATCGGGTCTTCTAGTAATTCTTTGACTCTAACAAGAAAGGTTACTGAAGTACTTCCATCAATAATTCTGTGATCGTAAGAAAGGGCGAGATACATCATAGGTCTTGCAACAACCTCTCCATTTATCACCACTGGCCTGTCCTGAATGGTGTGCATGCCCAAAATAGCAGATTGTGGTTCATTCAAGATCGGGGTGCTCATCATTGAGCCAAAAATTCCTCCATTGGTAATGGTAAAAGTTCCACCCCTCATTTCATCTAAAGTAAGCTTGCCCTCGCGCGCTTTTGCAGCTAAAGCCTTGATGGCATATTCAATGTCTGCAAATCCTAAGGATTCACAATTTTTGACTGGAGGGACTACCAAACCATTCGGTGTAGATATGGCTATGGAAATATCAGCATAGTCATGAGAAATAACATGATCACCATCTATTGAAGAATTAACCATAGGCATCTCCATGAGTGCAGTTGCACAGGCTTTTGTAAATAGGGACATGTAGCCCAACTTGATTCCATGCTTCTCAATAAATTTTTCTTGATATCTTTTTCTTAGTGCTTTGATTTCTGTGAGATCCACTTCATTAAAAGTGGTCAACATAGCAGTATTATTTTTAGCAGAAACCAATCTTGAAGCAATGGTACGTCTCATTCTACTCAACTTCTCCCGAGTTTCACCCCTTGAGAAAGAGGCACTATTCACGGGTGGTGCTTGTACCACTGGAGCAGCTTTTTCTGAACTCGCAGGTGCGCTTTCAGTTTTCTGAGCTCCTACTGCATCGGCTTTTGTAATTCTACCGCCTTTTCCAGTCCCCGCCACATCCGCAGGACTTACTTCTTTTTCTCTTAATATCTTAGCAGCTGCTGGGGATGGATGTCCTCCTTTGGCTGTTGAAGCTGCAGCAGGTGTGGATTCTGCTTCTTTAGGTTCTGAGCTAGTGGAGGGTGCGCTTTCTGAAGGCTCATCTGCAGGCGCTTCTACACTAGTATCAATTTTAGCAACCAAGGCCCCTATTTCTAGATCATCTCCTTCCGCTGCTACATAAATTAATTTTCCGGCTGCCTCTGATGGAAACTCTAAGGTCGCTTTATCCGATTCAAATTCACAGATGGGTTCATCAATTGCCACATAGTCGCCGTCTGCCTTTAACCATTGAGAAAGAGTTACTTCAGAAATCGATTCGCCGATGGTAGGCACTTTCATTTCAACTATGCTCATTTTGTTATTTTTAACAAAGATAAAACATATTATGAAAAATACTAATCTTTTTAGTTTGATCTAAATTAAATTTTAGATTAGACTAAATTTAAATCTTGTTGTGACCAATCAACAATTAATCAATTTGTATATTTAAGGATGGAATTTTGACGACTTAATTATACAAAGCGTTGGTATATTTATAGGAAAGTTTTAAGCTCCTAAAAAATCCGATTACTTTTAGACTATGCAAAATTCCTCAAATCCGCTCATATACCTTGGACTAGGATTCCTCTGTTTTGGCTTTGTGATTTTCATGCAAGCATGTTCGTCCAAGAAATCATTTTTAGACGACAACACTAAAATGGAAATATCTATTCTCGCTGAATTAAAGGATGACACTAAAGCCTCACAAATAACTGGGGATTTATCAGAGTATAAATTCATAAAATCGAGTGCCTCCAGTAAATCAAAAAATGAAGTCCTCTTCAAAGTTTTATTGGAAGGTCAGTCGGGGGAAGAATTACTGAATAAAATAAAAAATCATCCTTTGGTTTTAAGTGCTATGATTGCACCAAAAGGAAAGACAGAAGCAGAAAATATGCCTGGTGGAAAGGTCACGAAGACTGGACCAATCAAGGGTTAATTGTAGTGGCAACACATATAAATTTTGAATTAAATTGAATCAATATCTCTAATGAAAAAATTCCTATTAACGATAACTTTATCTTGTTTTCTAATGCTTTCATTTGCGCAAAGCAAAATAGTAGAAAACATAAACGTCTCCCAGAGTAAAGTCACCTTTCTTGGAAAATCTAAACCCATAAAAGAACTGACCAAATATTCAGCGACAAGTCAGGAAAAGAAAGCACAATTTAAAAGCAATAAAAAGGTGCCCAAGAATTTTGAAAATAGACTGGGTCAAAGCAAAGTTGTGGTGCCCGAATTAGAACATCAAGGAGTTGACCCGTTGGTAGGACCAGTACACAGTTTTGTTACTGATACCGTTGAAACCATACTTTCTTTTAATGGACTAAGTTCAGGATTTGGTTCGCCCTCTGACCCTACAGGAAGTGTTGGCTTAGACTATTACGTGCAGGCCGTTAACGTTACGAACGTAGGTGTCTGGACAAAAGATGGAGAAAGAGTTACAGAATTTTCAATGAATACGCTTTGGTCTAATCTAGGAGCCTCATCAGCGGGGGATCCTATCATACTATTTGATCAAGAAAGATCTCAATGGATTATCACAGAATTTACAGATCCTGCAAACTTATTAATTGCCGTTTCAGAAACATCCGATCCACTAGGTAGTTACTTTGCCTATAGTTTTAGCACACCCAACTTTCCAGATTATCCAAAGTATGGAATTTGGTCTGATCATTTAGTAGTAACGAGTAATGAATCAACGACAGGATCTGGCAGACTTCACCAATATTTTATTGATAGAGCAGCATTAATGTCTGGATCTGAAGATGTTAGGTTGCAAAGAGTGGAAATAGTGGGTACTCAGGGCTCTGAGCAGGGCTTTATTGTTTCTACCCCTGTCGATTGGGAAGGTACTGTGAGACCAAATGACTCAAAACCAATAGTTCTTAAGCTAAACGATTCTTCCTGGGGAGAGGTTGAAAATGATGCCATCGAACTCTACCGTTTTAATATAAATTATGATGATGCTAATCTGACAGAAGTCGAATCTATATTAATAGAAACCAGTCCATATGATAGCTATCCATGTGCTTCGGAAACGGGTGGATTTGCCTGCGTGCCACAACCCAATGGAAATGGCCTCGATGCACTTCCGGAATTCATTATGCATGTTCCTCCATACAGGAATTTTGGTACGCATGAATCTATTGCTTTATCTTTTGTGACGGATGCAACCGATGGTAATAACCATGCAGCCATCCGATGGATGGAACTTAGAAAAACAATTAGTACAGATTGGGCGCTACACCAAGAAGGAACCTATGCGCCGGATAGTGATCACCGATTTATGCCAGGAATAAGCATGGATAGAAATGGAAATATTGGTTTGGCTTATAATGTGGTGAGCGATTCAACTTTTGCGGGTATGCGTTTTACTGGGCGATATGCGGATGATAGTCTTGGGATTATGACCATAAAGGAGGCCATGATTGTAGATGGTCAAAGTACGCTTCAAAGCGGTGGAAGATTTGCAGATTACTCACATATATCTGTTGACCCAGTGGATGAGTCCACCTTCTGGTTTACCTCTGAATATGCTGGACCAAGTGCTAGTGCATTAACCAGAATCGCGTCTTTTAAATTGGCCTTAGACACCTTTGATCTTGCGCTGACAGAAATTACTTCTCCACAATCCTCTCACCTCCTATCAAATTCCGAAATAGTTGAAGTAAAGGTTAAAAATAATGGACTAGAAACGGTAGGCAATTATGAAATTGGCTTCATGCTTGATGGCGTTGAAATAGAAAGAATAACAATACCAGATTCCATTAGAACTGAGGATACAAAAACCCATAGCTTCAACACAGGGATTGACTTAAGTGCCATTGGTGAATATGAAATAAAAGCTTTTGTGGTGCATAATCCGGATGATTTTAGACGCAATGACACCTTTCAAATCAATGTAGTTCAACGAGCAGCGATTGATGGAATCTTAGCAGCGCAATCTGCAAGCGTCATCTGTGAGGATGTAATTCCATTTGATTTAAAGATTGCCAATAATGGTGGTGCAACACTTTCAGAAGCCATCATAGATGTGAATGTCAATGGAAATTTTGAAGAATCGGTGACCTATCCAGTAAATCTAGAATTTTCTGACATTACTACAGTCAACTATGAATTTTCTGACATTACTCAAGTTGATAATACTTTTGAGTTTATCCTAAGAAATGATGCCGGTCCTGATTTTGATCCATCGAATAATACAGCTCAAGTTTCAAACACGATTGTTCCAGAAGAAGGCAGTATCACAATTGTAGTAACTACCGACGAATATCCTAATGAAACAACTTGGATTCTTAGAACACAAAGTTCAGCAGAAGTAATCGCTAGCGGTGGACCTTATGATTTAGAAGAAGAAAGATACGTCGTTGACCTTTGTCTTGACCCAGAAATATGCTACTCTTTTATAATATTTGATAGCCTAGGAGATGGTATATGTTGTGGTTTTGGAGAAGGAGGATATGAAATCATCAGTGGACTAGGTCAGACCATTGTTCTAGGATCTGGAGAATTTAGCTTTATTGATAGCGCCAATTTCTGTCCAAGTGAAATTGAATGCGAGCTGACAGTTTCATTTGATATTTCTGATGCGGACGACAACAACGGTGGCACAATATTGATCGAAGCAAGTGGCGGAACCTCCACCTATTTATATAGCATTGACGGAGAGAATTTCCAGGAAGAAAACATTTTTACAAATTTACCTCCAGATGATTATACTATAACAGTTATTACAGATGATGAAAATTGCATCTATGAGGAAACCGTTACCGTCGGAATGATTAGTTCAAGTGAAGACCTTTTATTAAATGATGTAGAAATTACAGCGACACCGAATCCTACAGAAGGCGTTGTACAAGTTTCAGTAGCGAATTATGCGACCAACAAAACAATGATGTCTTTTAAGGTATACAATGCTGAAGGATCCTTTATTCAACAAAGAAATATGAGTAGATATGATGGAGTATTTACTACACAACTTTCCATCTATGATTATCCAGCCGGTGTCTACTACCTGAAATTTATGGAAAAGGATTTAAACAAGCTTATAAGAATTGTCAAGCTATAAATTGATCATTATTTGATCAATTATTTGATCGAGTTGGATTGTATATATCAACTTCCAGATCGATCAAATAATCTTCTTGATACCCCGATAAAATCACTTTCAGTTATTAATCCAATCAATTCATCATGCTGCACCACTGGAAGGCATCCAATCCTATTTTCTTTCATCAGTTTCATTGCCTCCTGAATGGTTGATTCAGGTCCGATGGTAATTGGATCCTTGTGCATGATTTGATCCACGGTAATAAACTCGTTGGAACTACTATTAGCATTTGCAAAGTATTTCAGAATCTGGCCACTAGAAACTAAGCCTACTAAGTTTGCTTTTGAATTTTCCACCGGTGTAAATTTCACCTTTCCCCAGGCCATTAGCTCCGCAACAAAATCTAAAATATCTCCCTTTTGAACTGTCTGAAAATCAGTCTGCATAAATTCTGAAACTTTCAATTCGGATGGGTGAAAATGTTCTGTACTTTTTACTTCGGGCATTGGCCAAGTATGACCTGGAGTATTTGATTTTTGATTTTCGTGGATGGCGTGTGTTAAAACGGTCAATGATTCCGCTTGAGGAAACTTATCTTTTAAAGTAGTGTAAGCCCTGAGCATCCATCTCGCTCCATTCATGTGAAGATCCGCCCGATCTTCGATCACTTTCATATACTTGTCAATATCGGATTGATCTACCCCTATTTTTGCAAGTCCTTTCCGTGCCAGGGGAACAATTTTAGTTTTTACTAAATCGCAGGCCGTAATTTTCTCATCATCAAACCAAGTAAATTTAGAGTCAATTCCATACTTCGCTGCCTTTACAAAATTATCCCGAGCATCATCAAAACTCATGCGGGTACGGATATCTTCCAATTCTTGATCCATGCCTTTCATGGCCCCGAGCCATAGGGCAGCATTGGCAACTTCATCTAGTACTGTTGGGCCAGATGGGATGACTCGATTCTCTATTCTCAGGTGTGGTTTTCCATTCGGACTGATACCATAACAGGGTCTATTCCATCGGTAGACGGTTGAATTATGAACTTGTAAAGCCCTTAGATGCGGTGTCTTTCCTTGTTTGATAGACTCCAATGAATCTTCCTCAACGTCCGAGCTGATCAATACTCGAAACCTAGAAATGTCTTCCCTATAAATTTCCAAAATAGAATTATCCAGCCATTTATTTCCAAAATTTACACGAGGTGATCTTTCCCGCATGTGATTATGTGTCGTTCTAGTATCGATGGCTTGTTGGAACATCGCAATTCTTGATTCATGCCATAATCGCTTCCCAAAAACAAGTGGCGAATTTGCTGAAATGGCCATAATGGGAGCTGTCAAAGCCTGAGAGATGTTATACATCTTTACAAACTCATCTGAGGTTACTTGAAGGTGCACTTGAAAACTAGTATTGACAGCCTCTAGCAAAGGACTTTCATGTTTAAGCATCATCTCATCAATCCCCTCAAGTCTTAGTTCGAAATTAGTTCCGATCAATTGACGTCGCATGCCTTCCATCAGAGCATAATATCTCTTTTGCGGTGTAAGGTTATCTAATTCCAGATTCTCTTTACGCAGGGTTGGAAGTATTCCAGTTAACACTAGATCTGCTCCCAATTCATTTAGATTTTCAGAAATGAAATCTAATCGAGTACTTATTTCACTATGCAGCTTACTGAAACAATCACCGGTAAACTTCTGAGGCGTTAGGCAGATCTCTAGGTTAAATTTTGCCAATTCTGTTTCTAACCAATCATATTCTGACATTTTCTCCATGGCCTCCACAGCGATACATGCGGGTTTATAATTTTTTAAATCGACCAATGCCATTTCCTGTTCCGCTCCAATATGCATCACATCGTTGTTGAACCAATCGTGCTCAATCATATATTCTAGGGCCTTGACATCATTTAGTAAGGCACGAATAAATTGGTTCATTTGCTGACTATCTTCTACCAGAGATACTTTCTGTTCGCCCATCTGCTTTCTTTTGAAATAAATATACATCAAATTGAAGGCAATAATTAACATAATTGCATAACTAAATTTGAGAATTGTACGTTTATCCCATATGAATTATCGTCACTATATCCTAGGATTAATCATTTGCCTAAGTTCATTCTCATGTAGAAAGCAACAGCCGGAGCTATTTGAAATTGACATGTTCTTTGATATCAACATTCCAGTGGGCTTAAATACCATTGAAGATCATTTCTTCATCATCGAAGATGTACCTAATTTTTATGCCGCCCAGCTTTCAGTCAATGGATTTGTTGAAGCAGATGTAGACCGGATACTTGGAGCAACTGGAGTATTTACCACTAGAGTTTCAGGCCTTAACTTAGATATCATTGCCGATATGGGTATTCATGTTTTAGATAAGGAAGATCCGAGCATTAGAAAAGAGCTATTATATGTCTTTGGTGATCAAATACCTTTTGGGACCAAAACCGAAATTCCACTCATTGGCTCTATCGTAAACGTGAAGGATTATTTTAATGAGGAGACCGTTGATCTTGAATTGAAAATCAACTTCAGAGGATTTGCTACTGAGCAAATTGATGGCAGGGTTCAATTTAAATTGATTGCTTACGGAGATGAATAATGACAAGTGAAACCATCCTTAAAGAATCCTGTGTTGAAACATTTGCGGAAGCGCAGTATGCAGAAAATAGTGGGGCCCAACTCTTAGAACTCTGCAGTCTATTAAATTTAGGTGGCCTCACCCCTTCAATATCTTTCACGCAGAAATGTCTCGCTCATTTAAAACTTCCTATCAAGGTTATGATTAGACCTAAGAGTGGAAATTTTATTTACAATGCTGCGGAGATTGCGCTTATGCAAATGCAGATCTTACAATTAAAAAAAATAGGTATTTCGCACTTTGTCCTTGGTGCCTTAACCCTTGAAAATAAAATTGATCTAGCCGTTCTTAAAAAGCTTTCAGAAACAGCAGGAGAAGCAACGCTCACATTTCACAAGGCGTTTGACTGTCTTGAAGATTGGAAAGAGGGCATTGATCAACTGTTAGATTTCGAAAATATAACCCATATTCTCAGTTCAGGAGGGGCAGAAACGGCACTTGAAGGTAAGGAGATATTAATAAAATTGATGAAATATTCAGGGAGTCGAATAACCATTATTCCGGCCGGTAAAATCACAAGACTCAACATCCATCGAATACATGAACTGCTTCACGCCTCACATTATCACGGTCGAAAAATCGTTTAAAAATATTATTTATTTCTTCGTGTAACTTTTCTACGTGCCAAACGTGATAGTATTAGAAACGAACGAAAACAACTTTGAAAAGCTCAGAATATAACGAAGTAGTATTGACAGTATCTGACCCATTGTACAGATATGCGCTTAAGTTGACTAAAAATGTCGCTTCCGCAAAAGACTTAGTGCAAGAGAGCTTTTTAAAACTGTGGATCAATAGAGAAAAAGTAGACACGGAATATGCTAAACCGTTTTTGTTCCGTGTGTTATTCAATAAGATGGTTGATGATAAGCGGAAAATGAAAAGAATTCAGACCATGGAGGTCTTGCCAGAAAAGCAAATCGATGGAAGGGTTTACAATGAAGAAAGAGAAATTATTGATCAGGCCTTTGAACAACTAGAAGAAAAACAGAAAAAAATTATTCTGCTGAGAGATTGGAATGGATTCAGCTATGAAGAGATTGCAGAAATTCTTGACATAAATTTAAATCAAGTCAAGGTCAATTTATTTAGAGCTAGAAAGAAAATGAAAAGTATTGTTACTAAAATAGATTCCTCATACAACAAAAGCCAAAGATGAAAATCAACAAGCTTAACTACGAAAATTTTGTAATAGATTACATTGAGGGCAATCTCAACAGCGATCAGAAAGAAGCTTTTGATTTCTTTATTCAAGATCATCCAGAAGTGTATGAAGAAATAAAAGACTTCATCTCTGCACCAATTCTTAAAGAAGATACTAGTATCACATTTGAAAATAAAAAAGTACTATTTAATAAGGCTCCCAGTTATTCTTTGATTTGGGTTTTATTTCCAATCCTTTTACTAGGTACAGGATTTCTCTTTTTCAATCAAACAAACAAAGATGTTGAGCAACCAGTAGAAAATTTAGAAATAAATACTCCTCTTGCCAATGCGCCTAAAGTTGAAGATGAAACTGAAGAATTTGCGCCTGGGATTGATGCTATTGAAATTGAATCAGAAGACATCACTGTAGAACCTCTCGTAGAATCTATAGCGGAAGTTGTATTTACTGAGCCGTTGTCAGGTCAGAGTGGTCATACAATAAAACCATTGAAGGTAGAGCCTGTAGAATTAGAGCCAGCAATTACCAATACTGTAAAACCCGAAGTCCGATCAGAAACAATAGTGGTAGAAACATACCCAAGAAATGATGCAATCTTGGTTGTGGAAGATGGAGTAGATTCTGACATAGAAAGGGAGGCATTAAATAGAGTACTTCTTCTGGTGCAAGAACCTACAGGTCTTAGTCTGGCAGAGCGTCAAGAGAACATTAGCATGAATTTTTCCAATAAAGTTATTCTAGAGAAGAGAGATAGAAATTGGAAAGACTTAAAGGAAGTATTTACAACAAAAGCTTATAAATATTAATTTACTTTCTATTTAGGAGTATAAAAGATAGAAATGATAAATAACAAAACTAAATACACACAGTTAATTAAAACCGAAGCTAAACGCCTCGGTTTTTTGTCTTGTGGTATTAGTAAAGCAGAATTTTTAGAAACCGAAGCACCACGATTAGAAAATTGGCTAAATAAAAATATGCATGGCGAAATGCGTTACATGGAAAACCATTTCGATAAACGTTTAGACCCAACAAAATTAGTAGAAGATTCTAAAAGTGTTGTTTCATTGTTGTTAAACTACTATCCTTTAGAAACCCAAAAAGATGGCCATGCACCAAAGCTATCTAAATATGCTTATGGAAACGATTATCATCATGTTATTAAATCGAAATTAAAAGAACTTACACATTTTATTCAAGATAAAATAGGAGAAGTAAGTGGAAGAGCCTTTGTAGATTCTGCTCCAGTTTTAGACAAAGCTTGGGCTGCAAAATCTGGGTTAGGCTGGATTGGGAAACATAGTAACCTATTAACGCAACAAGTAGGTTCGTTTTATTTTATTGCCGAGCTAATTATTGATTTAGATTTAGAACACGATTATGCAACAACAGACCATTGCGGAACGTGTACAGCCTGTATAGATGCTTGTCCAACACAAGCAATAACGGAACCTTATGTGGTTGATGGTAGCAAATGTATTAGTTATTTAACAATTGA
>ENA-ORXT01000436-ORXT01000436.1-marine-metagenome-genome-assembly--contig:-NODE-436-length-66400-cov-11.568973_pt1 | contig 66400 bp, 65 predicted proteins | sample MGYA00237868_ERZ511482 | MGnify/ENA metagenome assembly ERZ511482 | reverse complement strand
TGCCATTTGGTTCAGTCGCATTCGCGAAATTAAGTGCGTTACTAGTTAGCTTTTAAATAAATGTGTCAGGCAGTCAGGTATTTTCGTTTAACATCGGCTTTTTCTTAATCACAAAGAAGTAGATGCAAAATAAACCATATTGAGCAATCGTACTTACACAGTCGGCAATGGTAACTGTCTCAATTCCTGTGATGGTGAAAATTGGTTCGCCAGCTAAAGCTGAAACTTCAGGCGCTAAAATAATTAAGACAAAAAAGTTGTTTGCAAAATGTGCTGCCAGAGATAATTCTAAACGATTGTCCCACAATGCGATCGCGCCGAAAAATAGACCAGGAATAATATAGGCAGCAATAATCAACCAAATTCCATAAGCTTTTACTTCAGGATTGGCAAAATGGAAGCTAGTAAAAATGGTAGTGGTAACAATAATTAAGCTCCAAAAGTTTTTAATTTTCAAGCCTAAAAACTGAAGCAAATATCCTCGGACAAACAATTCTTCAAAGCTAGTTTGAATCAAAAGTAGAGAGCAGGCAATTAAGAGAATAATAAAAAAGCTATTAGGACTAAAGGTTACTTTTAATCCTCTGGTACTATTGAAATAATAGCCGACAATAGCAACAATAATTGTCGAAGATAAAAAAGCAATAAATCCGTGCAAGAAACGGCTGTAGCTAAATTTTAGATCGGGAGTAATTAAACTACTGATTGGTCTTTTGTGAATTACTTTAATTACGAACAATAAAGTTAGAAACCCAAAGACAAATGTTGATAGTAAAACGACAAGCTGTAAGGGGACTGGAGTCTGTTGAAAAAGCTCTTTGACCTGTTCTGCCTGCCCTGACTGATACAGACTTATTAATTGTTCTTGATTGACATTAGCATATTTATCAATCAAATATATTTGCAGGGCAACAAAAATAGATGAACCAACAAAAACCCAAGCAGCTAAAATTAGAAAGAATCCTAGTATGTACCTCCACCAATCATTCTTACCAAGCTTTGCCTGTTGAGAAAATAGATTTAGATTAGACATAAAACAGTAATTAAATATTTAATATTGAATGATCTTATATAGTTAGAATAATTGGTTTAGAATCCCAATGTCGATCGCTCGATTTGAATAATATATCCGATCGACGTTACTTTTGGGTCAACAATAATATAGTTAATTAAATATTCTGAGTCACAGCGCTTACACAAGCGCGGTATTAAATGCGATCGCCACTATATTTTTGCTTAGTACGTAGTTCTGCTAACTTAGTTAAAGCTGAGTACCTGAGTTTTTAATGGCAGAACCAATAAGATCTAATCCTTTATTAGCCAGCAAAGAAGTAGACAATAGTCGGGAAAACGATCGAGGTAGCCTTGAAAAGGTGGGAATTGTTGGAGCGGGTCCTGGCGGGTTAGCTACTGACATTGCTCTGCAAAAGCAAAGCATTGAAGTTCAGATCTACGAACGAGCTAGAGCTTTTCGTCCTATTGGAGCGGGACTTACTTTGTCTCCCAACGGCTTGAGGAGTTTACAGGCGACAAGTTTGATGAATTTTTGTGTTTAGCGGATAAAGGTTATGCATCCAAAGTCCTCTGTGCGGTGGGCTATCGTTCGACAGAAGATAAGTTAGCAGACATGGCAAAGGTTCGTTATGAGACGGAAGAAATTATTAACTATATTGACTAGCTAGCACTGCCTATAAAAAACAAATTTATTCTGTTTGTACGGATACATAAGAAATATCGATCGCCATTAAAAAGGCTCAGAAAAAATCTGAGCCTTTTTGGTTTATAGTTTCAATTCTAAGATTAACTATCTAACTGCGGGTAACGCAGGAGCAGAAGGAATTATCTTTGGCTGAGGAGTATCGAGAAGTAAAGCTCGAATCAGTCTAGCTGCCATCTTCTGACTCAAACCTTCCGCAACCTGCTGCCCAATTTTCTGAGTTTCTGGCTTGGTGATAATCTTCGTTACTACCGAAATCAGACGAGTCGGATCGAAGCCTGGGGTTTGCTGTAAAATACCGACAATATTTTTCAAGTGGGTCATGGTGTAAGAATCTGCTCGGTATTCTGATGGCGTTTCTTGTACTGCCATACCGACTCTTTTGCGGAAGGTGGTAGAAATATTAAAGATCGTTTTTCTACCCAGGCTATCGATCGCATTGACCAATTCATCGGCGATTTTATCTCTAATAAACGTTCCGCGATCGCTATACAGATAATCTATAGCCTGATCTACTACCCCATCAAAGTCATAATCTCTAGAATCGGTAGCGTTGTTAAGCAGATTTTCTAGACGATGCCAGCGGAAACCCTCTTCCTTGAACAGCAGATCTTTCAGCGAAGCTCTAAGTTCGGGTGCAGGATCGGTCAAAAGACGCTTGGCAATATAAGGATAGGCTTTGCTCAAAACCTTAAATTCTGGATCTACGCCGATTGCAATTCCTTCTAAAGTTACCATCGAGCGAATAATCAGCGCATAGTAGGCTGGGACGGTAAAAGGAAACTCGTACATCATTGCCGACATCTGATCGGTAATGCTTTTGAAGTTTAATTCCGCGACGCTGGCTCCCAAAGCATTACCAAAAACGTTGGCTAGAGCAGGAATAATCGGTCTGAGGTCGGTATCGGGAGTCAAGAAGTCTAGCTTGACATAGTCTTGTGACAGAGAATCAAAATCACGGTTAACCAGGTGAACTACAGCTTCAATCAAACCATATCTTTGATAGGGCTTAATTCGGCTCATCATCCCAAAATCGAGGTAGGCTAATTTGCCATTTTCCATCGCCAGCAAATTACCAGGGTGAGGATCGGCATGGAAAAAACCGTGTTCGAGTAGCTGACGCAGAGAGCATTCTACACCGACCTCGATTAGATGAGTCGCATCTATTCCTTTTGCTTGGATCGCATCAATATCAGTCAGCTTTGTGCCTTCGATCCATTCCATTGTTAGAACGCGCGTACCCGTATATTCCCAATAAATTTTGGGGACATAGATCTCTTCCATGTAGCCATAGAATTCTTTGAACTTATCGGCGTTGCGACCTTCCTGGTTGTAGTTTGTCTCCTCAAAAATTCGCTCTGCTAGCTCATCAATGATTGCCCGTAAGTTAGAACGTACCTGCTTGACATTGTCCTGTACGAACCCCGCCAAAAGTCTCATGATGTAAATATCAAGACTAATACGGCGGTTCAAACCAGGACGCTGTACTTTTACCGCTACCTCTTCGCCAGTTTTTAAGCGACCCTTGTATACCTGTCCGAGGGAAGCTGCTGCAATAGGTTGAGAAGACAACTCCGCATATATTTTTTCTGGACGTGCGCCCAATTCTTCCTCAATAAAGCGAAACGCCACTTCGTTGGGAAAGGAAGGAATTTTATCCTGCAGGGTGGTCAATTCTTCCAAATAAGCAGGAGGAACTACGTCTGGTCTAGTAGACAAAGCCTGACCGATCTTGATATATGCAGGTCCTAACTTAGTCAGAATTTTAATTAATTGATGCGCTCTTTTCTTTTGTTTGGGAATCGAATTACCCGTAAAATTATCCCACCATGCTCCCAAGGCAAAGCGCGTAAAGGGAAATAGAATACCTATAAAGCGGGCAAACACCGCAAAAGGGCGACCGCGATAGCGTGCATTATTTGTTTCTGGATGGTAACGCCAGTCAGCATTTGGCTCGTCGTAAGCCAATTCAGTATCTGCGTAAGTGTCGATCGCAACGCTAGGGGATGACATTGCCTGGGAAGGGACGGTAATTGTATCTGATTGAGATAGTCTTGTCTCTTGACGCATAGATAGTTTGGGAACTGACGTTAACAACTTTGTTAACAATTGTAACAAGAGATAGTGAAAAACTCCTCTTTCTTAAGGCTAGTCTTTTTAGGAGGCAGGAGGCAGTGGGCAGTTAAGAGAAGTAAAAAGATTTTAGTCTATATAAATATCTTCCCCTGGTTCGCTAGATTCATGTTCCCAGTCAATATCTGGCATTGCTTCAAAAGCCTCGCGAACAGACTTTTCCCAAAGTTTGCGGATCTTGGCAATGTATGGTGCGCCCAAGCGTAACTCTAAACTGTCCCGCAGTTCAAAGCTATCTGTCTTGTACATAATCAGATTGATTGGTGGTCCTACAGAAATATTGGACTTCATCGTCGAATCGATCGACAGCAAAGCACACTTAGCTGCATCTTCTAAAGGAGTTTCATAGGTTATGGTGCGATCGATGATTGGTTTGCCGTATTTGGTTTCGCCAATCTGTAAAAAGGGAGTTTCTTTGGTAGCTTGAATAAAATTACCTTGAGGATAAATCAAATATAGCTGGGGTTCTTCTCCTGCAATTTGTCCACCAAGTAGAAAGTTGCACCTAAAACTAATTTTGTCTTTTTCTAACCAGGGTCGATCTATTTCTTGAATTTCCCGACTCTTGTTCCCAATATAGGCAGCAATGTCATACATTGTTGGCAGCGTATGAAGATTATCTTCTGCTTGACTTTGAATATCGCGATTGAGACGAGTCAAAACTCCTTGAGTGACAGAAAGACTGCCCGAAGCACAGATGACAATGACTCTTTCTCCAGGCAAGGATAGATCGAACAACTTTTTATAAGCAGAAATGTGATCGACTCCTGCGTTAGTGCGAGAATCGCCCGCCATAACGATGCCAAATTTATTGATAATTCCCAAACAATAGGTCATGTATTGATTACTAAATTACTGAAGAGAGATGATTGAATAAAGCGATTTTTCTGGTGGGCAAGAAATCTATTCTGAAGAAGAACATAGCTATTCTCCTTGCCCACTCGACAAACTATTAACCGTTGACTTCTTACGAAGTTTACTACATGCGGAACAGGCCTAATTTGACCCCCGCAAGCGGTGAAGACAGCATCCTGCTGTCATGTTGAAGCCAGAGGCTTCGTACGAGCGCATTCGCGCTTCTGCACCAGTATCAAGCGGTGGCAACGCTACCAAGCGCCCCTATGGGGTGCGTCTGAGCCGCAGTCCCGAAGGACTGTCCAGAGGACAAAGGGCTTACCCGCATGTGGCTTCGCAAATGCCGCATATACGCAAAGCGTCCGCACTTCGCGCTGCTTATTGATTTAATTCGTGACCACAGCTACGACAAAAGCGATCGCCAGTCTTGGCTTCTGTTCCGCACTGGGAACAAAACTGCTTGGTCTGAGTAGTTTTTTGCTGCTTATCAAAACCCATGGACATATTACCCATCTCCATGGACATGGAGTTTATATCCATAGACATATTTCCCATTTTCAAGGGTTGCATCGGCTGCATTGATTCTGGGCTGGCATTAGGGTCCGATGTTAGATCGACTTTTTGATAGCTGCTTAGATCTCCAGGTGACTCAACAGTACTAATGCTGTTTTGCTGAATCAACATGTAGTAAACGCCTCTATCGCTTTCAACCTGTAAAATAAAACCTTGCTCTAGCTTGAATAACTTAGGCAGATGAAGCCACTTACCCGTACTAAAACTGCTGCTTTGACTTTGCTGCTGTCCCGCACTACTCATTTTTAAACTGACTTGAGTTTGTCCTCCTACATTGGCGATCGCAAGCTGCTGTGAACCGCCAAGAATCGCCGAATAAGCCATAATTCTTGATCTCTAAACTACATCTGCTATCATCTTACGCTGAATGTCGATCGCTAATTTATTTGAGTCAAGAGACGTTCGCTTTTAATTAAAAATAGCTTGGCTGAAATTTGGCTAGATTGAATGTTCTAACGCCTTGCTCTTTCTCTATTTTCGATCTTAGAAGACTGATTTTTATCCAGATCAATCGATTTAATTGGTTTAGCCGATTTAGTCGATTTAGTCGGCTTGGGAATTAAAGTCCCATACATCAGTTTGGTTGTATAGGCGATCGCCATCAAGGACGTGATCAAGCCTATGATTGAGGCAACAAACTGTCTGGGGTCGTCACTGTTACCCGACAAGAGGTTAGTGCCGACGGAGGCTAGATATACATATAGGGCAATTACGGGAATCATGGCAAGCCAGGAGACAAACAAATACTGCCAGAAGTTTATCTTGGTCAAGCTAAAGCCGTAGTTAAGTACGTTTGAAGGGACTATCGGCGATAGGCGGGTTAAGAATACGATTTTCCAGCCTTTTCTTGCCACTGCTCGATCGAATTCTCCCCATTGAGGGCGCTGCGAAATCCATTCGCTAACTTTTTTGCGAGCAACCGTTCTACCTAACTGGTAGCAAACAGCAACGCTGAGGGTATCGGCGATGGAAACCAAAATCAAGCCAGGAACAAAGCCAAATAAGCTTCCCGCAGCCAAGAAAAGAAAAATTGCAGGCAATCCAACCAGGGTTGCTGATAAATAAATAATAGTAAAAGCGGGATAAGCAAAGTAACCCAGAGAACTAAGCCAATTATTAGCTTGAAATAACCATTCTTGCCAAATAACCATAAGATTTTAATAAAATTGCCGTCTAAATATAAATTAGAGCGGGTGATGAAACATTGAAATTATTTGATATACATACGATATGGGAACTGTAGGCTAAAGATTATTCGGTCGTTAATTAGTTGTTAACATTCGGAGTTTAACTTATGAATAAGAATTTCTCAATGGCGCAATTGCAGATGGGAAACGCTAAATTCAGCAGTATTGATTAGTATTACCAGGCATTTGCGTCAAAAATCAGCCACATTTGTGTCCAAAAAATTAAATATGAAAGTCAATCGTCGTAACTTCCTCTTGTTTCTTGGTGCTACTGCAGGTTCGTTAGCCTCTGGTTCGCCAAATAATAAAAGCGAAGCCAAACTTTTATCCGTGGTAGATAATCACCCTACTTCGATAGCTCAAAACACTACTACTATAAGCTTTAAGCCCATCAAGGTGGCTCTACCGTTGGAAGTAGAACAGCTATCTATTGCCCAACAGTTAGAAAATTATGCCAACTATCAGGTAGAAGATAATCTGATATTACCAGATGGCTTTACTTACGATCTGATTGCCGCCTGGGGCGATCGCGTTGGCGATTCTCGCTTTGGCTATAACAATGACTATCTCTCTTTAGTTGAAACCGCCCCAGGAGAGGGATATTTAACGGTTAATTTTGAATATATTAGCGGTGGTACATGGATGCAAACCTATGCTTCAGTAGTAGGTAAAGAGCTTCCTTTTGCCGAACTGATGGCTCTATCAAAGCCGATCGCAGTTGATGAATATTCCCAATTCACCGTCGATGCTTTTAGTCTTTCCAACGATGATGGTATTAAGGAGAAAATCGAGCTTGTTTCTCGCGAGGGTCTAATCGATCAGGGACTGGGGGTGATTTCCGTCAAGCGTAACGCTGCGGGCAAATGGGAACGCACATTTTCCGATCTAGACCGTAGAGTTACAGGTATATCTGGTTTAGATAATCCCGATCGCGCTTTGAAATCTACTGGCGCTGCGGTAGCGGTGTTTAAAAAGAAAAATAAATTAGGCTACGAAGATGGCTTGGGCGATCGCATTATTGGTACGTTTCAAAACTGTGCGGGGGGAACAACTCCCTGGGGGACGGTTTTAAGTGCGGAAGAAAACTATCAGGATCAAGTGCCAGAAATAGTTATGGCGGATGGATCGTCCTTGAACCCTAGGGAGACTCCCTTTATAATTTCGGCAGGTCAGGTAGACGGTAGAGCAAACGTCTTTGGTTTGGCGGGCAACAAGTATGGCTGGATGGTAGAAATTGACCCTGCCAACGGCAACGATTACGGTACAAAACACACCTGGCTGGGACGCTATCGTCACGAAGCCTTTGGTATTCGCGCAGTGGCAGATAAAAATCTGGCTATATATTCAGGTTGCGATCGTCGTGGCGGACATTTATACAAATTTATCAGTACGGACAAAATAGTCGATCCAACGGATAAAGCTAATTCTAAACTGTTTGAAGCGGGAATGCTTTACGGGGCAAAACTAGATCCTAACGGCGTAGGAGAATGGATCCCTCTCAGCCCAGATACTTTAATTAATCCCGTTTCACCGACTCAGGTTGTAGGCGGAATGATTACCTTACCCAATAGCGATCGCTCGGTGGGAGGCATTATGGAAGTTGAAACAGAAGCGCAAATGCAGCCTTTAGTCAGTCAATTTAAGACTTTAGGGGATTTATATCAGGGGGATAGTCCAGAAGAAACCCAGGGAGCAATTTTGATTGATGCTCATTTTGCTGCAACTGCAGCAGGAGTTACCGCCACTTCTCGCCCAGAAGACACGATTGTCAGAGAAGACGGGACTCTCTTTGTCGCATTTACCTCAGGGGCTGCGGGTAGCGATGGTGGTCCAGATCGGACTATTTTTGTCGGTCCAGAAGGAGAGACAGACTATGAGTATGGCTGGATTATGAAGCTAGAGGAAGACAATAACGATCCTGCTTCTTTAAGCTTTACCTGGAGTATGGTGGCGACGGGAGGCGAAGTTGCAAAAGGTGGTGCGGGCTTTGCCAATCCCGATAACTTAACCCTCGACAAGTCGGGCAATCTCTGGGTAGTTACAGATATGTCTACTAGTAAGCACAATCAACCCGTTCTCAGCCGTACGCTTGAGGGAGAAACCCTAACGGGTAGCGATTTAACGGGAGTTTTCGGCAATAACTCCATGTGGTATATTCCCCTGTCGGGAGAAGATACGGGCAAAATCTATCCCTTTGCGATCGGTCCGATGGAATGTGAATGTACTGGTTTAACCTTTAATGGTGACAATAGCAGCTTGTTTCTATCAATTCAGCATCCAGGGGAGAAAAACGGCATTCGTCAGGATATGGCAACAGAAACCAGAGAATTTGCTATGCTAGCTACCGACGGTACAGAATTTAGACAGCAGCGCCAAGTTCCCCTCGGTTCAAACTGGCCGAGTAAAGAAGCAAACAAGCCTCCCTTGCCTGGAATTGTAGCAATTCGCAAAATTGACAATAGTCAAATAGTTTAGATAACTAATTATTTTTGTAAGGGGCATTTCGTAAGAAGTCCCTTTTTTGATTTGCGATCGCATAGAAAATTAATTTAAATTAGCGCAAAGACTCTAAAGAAAGATCGGCAGAATTAAGCGATCGCTCGATCTGTTCAAAACAAGAATTTAACCCCGCAGCAAATTCATTACGGGTAATTGGCTGGTTGCCTTTATAAGTTCCATCTGGAAAGCCTGAAATACAGCCATACCTATCGCTCAAGCTACGTAAAGCCTCGTATGACCAGTCAGTAGGGGAAACATCCCGTAACTGATTCACGTTAGTCACCTGTTCGATATTGTGGCTATCGCTTTGACTATATTGCTCGATCTGCTTTAGTAGTTCTATTTCTGTCTGCGCTTGGACACTATTACTAGTAATTCCTGTAACGGAAATGGCGATCGCGATCGGGATAATTTTGTTCAAAGTATTCATAGCTAACATTAAATAATTATTTATTCCCTCTCCTAAAAGAAAAGGGAGAGGTTGAAGCGTACTGCCGTGTCAAGTCTAATGCATCAACTCAGATCGATCTGTTCTGACGGTTGACTATCTGTAACTTCCATTGCAACTGATTTCTGTCGCTGAAAGACTAAGAACAGGGCTAAAGCCACTATACCCAGCAAGATCCACATATCGGGTTCGGGTACACCAGAAACGGTATTGCTTTCAAAAGGATTAAAGGGCGTGTCTAGCTGTTCTGTTCCCGTTTCCACTTCGCGATCGAATCTATCTTCTTTTGCTTCGGCAGCTTTTAACTGTTCTCTTTGCCGATCGTTAACCAGGACAATCATTGAGGAATAGGGAGTAACAACGCTATTTTCTTTCGCTATCTGATGAATTGCATCCAATTCGGCAATAGATAGCTTATCTTTACCTTTTTTAGCTAGTTGTGAGGCAAGCTGACGGGCGGCGATCGCTTCTAGTCCAGTTTTGGTGGCATTTGCCGAGTCGGTTTGACTTACTTTCCAAGTATAGCCATCAACTACTGATGCCTCTTGAGCTTCTTCCGCAGCCAGGCGGTGCATGACCGTCTCTATATCTGTTGCAACACCACCATTATTGTTTTGGATTGCCTGCAGGGTAGCATCGGCATAGGCTCTAGGTAATTCTCTTCCTAAATGCACCATCCACAAAGGAGCATCCATCGCTGGCAGTTCTTGTTTATCTTTGGCTAGTTCGTAACTACCTTTATCGGTTAGCAACAAAACAGCATCATAATTGCGAACGCCTTTAAGTGCCTGAAATTGCTTCAGCATCTCGTCAGTTTGCAGCGAACCATAAAATATTTGCCTGTCGAGATTAGCGCGATCGAAGTCTTGTACATATTTAGCTTTGTCGGCATAGTCATCGGTAATATACAGATCGAAGTTGTTATTGGTCGCCATTGCCGAATTTTGTCGCAGCCAATCAATTGATTCTAAAACTTTTTCTTTTTGCTGGGTCATGCTGCGGGAAGTATCGAGAATCAGCCCATAAGATTTACCATTCGGTGATAAATTGCCTTTCTCTAATGGTTTTAGCGTCATGCGATCGCCATTTTGTAAGTCAACCTCATATTCTTTTTTATCTAAGCTATTTTGCCCGTCGATAAAATCTTCGAACCAGGTATCTGAGGAAAATTTCTGACCTCGATCGTTACGCACCCGTTCAGTTAGCCTTGTCCAATAGATATTACGTTTTTCCGCTAGCTTCGGTAACGCCCAACCCTCTTCTTGCTGCATCACCTGATATGTCAGCCAGAGATGCATTTTAGGAGTTTCAAACTTCAGACCGTTTCTACTGGTATTACGCTTAGGCGGGACGGGAAACGCTCTCAATCTATACTGTCCTGGTCCTACCTGTTCGAGCAGTGCTGGATCTACGGGACGAGTCCGTCTAACCTGAGAATTATATACTTCTTGGGCTGCACCTCTAGGGGATACCTGATATGCGAAACGTTGTTCAGATTCATCACCTTCTCTTAGCCATAAGCCCGTAATGGCTGCGCTTTCGGGTAGAGAGAAGTAGTATAAGATTTCTTCGACATCGGTAGTCTGATTTTCGTAGACTTCATGGATTTCAATATTTGCCCAGTTGCCATGAGGATCGATGTTTACTTCCTGTTTCGCTAACCAGACTTTTTTCTGGTCGATATTAAGTAATCCTGCCTTAGCTTGGTCAACTATTGCCGTAGACTGGAGAGCATGACGTACGGCTTTACGTTCGGCTTTTTGAATCGGCGTATCAAAGAATTCGGCATAAAGTTCTGCTGACTTAGCAACATCATGGCGATCGCCCTGATAGAGAAAGGGTGAGAGTAGCTGGTTGTATCGATCCTGGAAAAATCTTGCTGCGGGTTTTGGTAGCTGGAGAGCCTTATACATCTCATAGATATGGTCGTTTCCAGATCGCGTACTGAGATAACGATAGGGATGTAGATTGGCATTAATCAATCCCTTACGGATAGTGCTAGATGAGGCGAGTAATTCTTGTCTATTTAACGGAGACTGCGCCAGTAGTTCAAATGCCTTTACTTGGGGTTGTTGATTGAATAGGTTAAACATAATCAACCAAGTCCCAACAACTGATATTCCCAAAAGTACAGCTTTCTGCTTACCATGCTGTTGACTAAAAGCCCGAAGAATTTTTTTACCTGAGTTGATATAGAGATTTGTCAGAACAAAGGGCATGCCGACAAATAGAGTAATGCTGAAGCAAAATAGAACAAAAGACAGCAAGCCCCAAATAGAGAAAAAGAGCCAATCACCAAAAGAGGAACTTTGCCACAACCCTCCAATCCAGTCAAAAGAGAAAAACCAGATGACAAAACCGAATAAACCAGCAAGTATATAACCAGCAACGGGTATGGCATAGAAGAGTAATACTGTTCCTAAATAGATGCCTGTAAACAGCATTAGGGTATGGGTAATCATTTGTACCCAAGAGAATATTTTTCTCTCTGCCTGATATCCACCCAATACCTCGATCGCAAATGCCACTACACAAACTAGCAGCGTACCTAAAATCAGAGTACTAGCAAAGGTTAATTCACGAATGATAAATAACCGCACCAAACACCAGGTTACTAACGGTGCTTCTACCCCATAAAACCAGCGCATCAGCTCTTTGGGTTGGTTACGAAGATATTTTGCACCATAAATTGTACAGGCAGTCGGTACGGCGACTAGCGCCAGAAAAGTAAGGGCAAAATCAAAAGATACAGTTCCCTCAAAGGCAGCAATAATTAGGGCTATGCCGATGAAAGGAGTAATTCCAAAGCCAACGATACTGAGAAAAATTAAGTTCCACCCCCAGAAGATAGCCTGATAGGAGAAGTTACGAAACCGTCTAATATTTTCCATTATTTATAAATCCGTAGGGATATGGGTAGAGGCGTAGCACGTTACGTCTTTACAGGCTGTTGAAATAATCTCGATCGAGAGTTTGGTAAATGGTCTGGCTAAAATCTTTAATTGCAATACTATCTGGGGCTTCTGGACTGTCAAACAAGACGGAAACTAAGACCCAGGTTTTATGTCGCTGAGAGATATGATCCCAAATACGCGCTACAAAATCATCGGTAGTTGACTGCTGAGATTGAAACCAATAGGCTGCGGAGAGATCGCCGTTTTGCAGCGATAGCCAGCGAGCATTAATTGAGTCATTTATAACTGTAGAATTCATGGAATCGATTTTGAACCCATTACCCAAAAAGCATAATTCTGGTGGATGATGTGACTGCCAGGTGTCGCTAGCAACCATTAACATCGAGCCTGAAAGTTCGGCAGATTGGAATTGCAACTTTTGGACGAGTGGATTGGCAGGATTATCGAAAAAATTGGCTTCTGCGGGGGTCAATGCCAAAGTTTTCGTGGTGATTGAAGAGGGTAAAGCGATCGCTTTTGAAACAGCTATATCTGCAGAAAACGGCTGTATTTGTCCGACAACTCCTAAAGCGATTACGGCAGTAACAACCCAGCTTAAACTGACTTTTTTATAATTATCTTTAACTAATTCAGGATTGGGAAAACTTTGAGACTCAGAAACTTTTGGAACTTTTTGTAGCAAAATCCAGGTACAGACACTAGCCAAAATAAAACCGATAATACCTAGAGGCAGGTGAATGATATCTGCTATCTGCTGTTGCTGGAAAACTTCGATCGCAACAACTAAAATTAAAACTCGAACGATGTTAGCTGTAATTAAAAAGCCTAAATTAGCGATCGCAACTAGCAGCCAGCAACCGCCTAACTGACGATTTTCTAACCAGGTTGCACCCAGAAGAAAAACTGTACCCGTCCACAGACTCTTCATCCCGCTACAGGGCAAATCTACCCGAGCAATGCCATTCTCCATGACGATAATGTCGTGGGAAGAAATCGCACTTAAATGAAAATCGGCTAAAGCTTGAGCTACAGCATGGGCAGTAATCACCCGAACGGGAAATCCTAAACCGCTATTAAAAGCAGCCAGGAAAGGAATCATACAGGCTGTAATTGTTGCTAGGCTGAAACCCTTCTGCCAAGAAGCAGGAGAAATAAATAAGCCGATTAAACCATAGCTACCGAGAATAAAACAAAGTAGGGTCAACTGAGGAATATTCAGCGACCACTTGAATATAATTGCGCTAATTTCTCCTCCCATTAAGAGCAAAAAAGGAGCGTTTCTAAAGCGAAACTCAAATGATTCTAATTTAAAAAAATCTGTACTAATTAATCTTGCTGCTAAAGCGATACAGCCAATACTCAATAAAATTATATTTAGATAATTGCTCGATAACGATTCAATAAACCATTGATATGTCCAAACATTTCCTAACATCCAGGCAGAAATCAGCATAATAGTCTGAATTTGATGCTGCTGTTTAAAAATCGGGTTGCTAATCATAGCGAATTGCCAATATGTAGAGTTTTCACAAATTGCGCGATCGTGATAGCTACTATTGTAGTTTTTGCAAATTGGTAATGACCACGCTAGATTAAAAGGTTTATTCAATCTCCCGCAGTTAAATACTATTGATTATCAAAAGGTTGCGGATAGAGTTTTTCCGTAAATAATATCCGATCGCCATCTGATACAGTCAGAATTGTCGGGGGTTCAGATTCATTGCCTACTGTCTCTAAAGAGGTAATTGGCGAAGATAGGGTGTAGCTATAATTCTTATTTTGCCAATAACTAAAACATACTCCATGGCGACAGGTTATTTGTCCTCCCGCCAGATAGACACAGCTAAAATCTCGATCGCATCCATAGTGGCTAAGATTTCCCGTGCCGTTTTTGCCATTCCAAGATTGGCGATTCATAAGCGGGGGTATAAGTAACCAAAGCAGACCGATAAAACGCTAACCCCAAATATAGAGGCTTGTCTGAGATTAATCATAATAGACCTTAAATTGGCTAAGTTAGTCAGATGTTTAATGTTTGAGCTGCCAGATTAAAGATTCAATCCAATTTTGAATATTTAATTTGATAGGGAATTTCTTCTACTGGTAAAGATTCCCCGTCGAGATCTCCATAGGTAAGCTGTAGTCTTTTTTCTCCCGCATACTTAATTAGCCTTCCGCTATACAGTTCGGCTTTTGTTCCCATACTTTGAATTCGTACCTTACCGTTAAATACCGTCGCCCTCGCTAAATAAATAACCAAATCGTCTCTAGAAGGACGGTTGACTGTCGTACTAGCTGTTAAATGTGCTACGCCTCTTTCGTCAATTTCTTGAGTCATTGCCATTGCCGTATTGCGAATCCCGCGAATCGCTACGATCGCAGCAGCTACCGCCATGGTTATATCTGTACCGTTGTCCGTCAAAATCTTGCGAGTAGAAAGAAACTGAAAGTTTTTCTCGCCCAGATCGTCTCTGATACGACGATGGATCATATTGTGAGGATGATAGTCCGACAGCGCGCCAACGATCGCACCACAGGCATTACGAGGTTCGCGCCAGGGTGATTCGCGAGTTTTGCCATAGATGCGCTTCTCTCCCTCTTCTAAGCGTCCTACATGGGTCTTAAGATCCGTTGCTACCAGCACCAATGATTGAGAATTCCCTTCGTACAGCCTACGGCGTAATGGTTCGTCCATTTGGTGTGCTACGGTGACGTGTGCCAGGGTTGCACCATTATCTGTGCCTCCGCCTGCGGGGAAAAATGCCTCTAGCTTGAGTTCGCCAATTTCAGAGAGGGTAGCAAAGCGTGAAGCTACTACGTCTCGATAACGTTTGGTAACTTCCCCCTGGTGAATGCGATCGCCACAGTTGGTATAGGCTAAAGTTGTGACGACGCTGGGTAAGCTCAAATCTGCACCACAAATATGCATATCGGTATGGCTAAAAGCAGCAAACTGCAACTCGTCTCGCAGTAACTGTAAGCCGTTAACTAAGGCATAGCGATCGCTAACAATCTCGTTTAAATAGTTATGATAAGCATTTCTTTCCATGCCAAAACTAGCGGGAAGTTGCCAAAATTGGTCAATTCTTTTCTGGGCAGATTCAGCGTCAAAAGTAAGAGACATATTAATCAGTCAACAGTGAGCAGTTAACAGTTAACAGACTATACGATTTAGCTATTTAGGTCATCAACTTGATATTATTCAATGCCTAACTTTTGTTTTAGATCCGCTTCTAAATGGTTGCAGATAAACGAGCAAAAAAAACCAGATTCATCGCCCATAATTTCATAGCCCAAAAATCCTCGATCTATTTCAATAGTTTGACCCAACTGCAAAACGCGATCGACACCTAGCTTTGGATCGCAGTCGAGCAGAAATTCATGGCGATATTGACCCGTTACGGCGATCGCAATTAGCTTAAGATCTTTTATCTGACGGAGATAATCTTTAGCAAACTTTCTTGCTTCTTTTAGATCGATCCAGACTCCTCCCCAACCGTACTATCCACGATCGAACCATTTATCCGCTTGCGTCTGCAAAATTTGACGTTGTTTGGAATCTAATCCCAACCTCAAACTATACAACCTCTGTTCGTCTCCATCAGCCCAGGTAAAGGGAGAATCAGAGGGATGATGCTGACTAATATGAGTACTAATGCTGTAAAGCTTGGCTGGCAGCAAAGAACTATTCATCCAGGTTTGTCTTCGCGTACCTGCAATTAAATAATAGCCACCCAAAAAATAAGTTTCTTGCACTACGGCTAAAGCATCGCAATATGAATTATGGCATCCCCTTGATTAACCAAAGGATTCTGAATATGGCTGATAACTATACCTTCTATTTTAGGACGAATAGGAACGCGCTTTTCGCCAAAGGCGTTGGTAATATAGCCTAGTTCTTGTCTTTTGGTAACGCGATCGCCTAGCTTGACGAGTAAATGAAAGATCCCCGCACAGGAAGCCCGAATCCATCTAGTTTTGTTAGCCTGTAGTGACGCTCCTACCGTTGGCGCTAATGGATGTTGATACATTTCTAAATGCTTCATCACCCCAAAGATGCCCGAAACTCCCACTTCGATCGCTAAGGGATCGAAACGCAAAGCCTCTCCCGCCTCATAGAGCAGTACGGGGATACCTTTTTTTGTGGCAGCCTGACGCAGAGAGCCATCCCTGGTGTTGGAGTGCATCATCAATGGTGCGCCAAAAGCCTTGGCACAATTATAGGTGGTTTCATCCTCTAGGTTGGCTCGAATTTGAGGTAGATTAATTCGATGTATCGCCGCAGTATGAAGATCGATCCCGTAGTTACTGCGATCGACAATTTCTCGCATGAATAGATGGGCTAGTCGCGAAGCTAAAGAACCGCTTTCTGAACCAGGAAAAGAACGGTTTAAGTCTCTCCTGTCGGGTAGATAGCGAGACTGTTCGAGAAAGCCAAAGACGTTGACAATTGATACGGCAATAATTGTTCCTCGTAGCTTTTGAGGATCGACCTGAGCTAAAACTCGCGCGATAATCTCTACGCCATTTAGCTCATCACCGTGAATTGCTGCACTCAGCCAGAGAGTATGACCAGACTCTACGCCATTAATTACCGTCACGGGTAAAGAGACTAGGGTTTGGGTTGATAAACGACTAACAGGAAGTTCAAAACGGCGCAGTTGCCCTGGAGCAACTGTTTCTTTGGCAATTTCAATGATATTGTTTGGCACTTAGTTGTGGAATTTAAGTTTTAGATTAGGGTGAACTTAATAGGTAATGCGATCGCTATTATCTGATTCTGCTGCGTTTTTGGTAATAAATTCGATTATTTTACCCGCTACATCGATGTCTGTCGCTTTCTCAATTCCTTCTAAACCAGGGGATGAGTTTACTTCCATAACTACAGGTCCATGATTTGACCTTAATAGATCTACCCCCGCAACTTTCAACCCCATCGCTTTGGCTGCCCTGACTGCGGTATCGGTTTCATCTGCAGACAGCTCTATTTTTTGAGCATTTCCTCCACGGTGGAGATTTGAACGAAACTCTCCTTCCGCACCCTGTCTCTTCATCGCTGCAATTACCTCGCCACCAATCACAAAACAGCGAAGATCTGCTCCTCCAGCTTCTTTGATAAATTCTTGTACCAAAATATTGGCATCCAGACCGCGGAAAGCCTCAATTACCGACTTAGCAGCCTGATAGTTTTCGGCTAAAACTACGCCAATTCCCTGAGTTCCTTCTAGAAGTTTGATCACCAAAGGTGCGCCACCAACGGTTTCGATTAAGCCGTCGATATCCTGAGTCGCATGGGCAAATCCCGTCACGGGTAATCCAACACCTTCCCTTGCCAAAATCTGCATCGAGCGCAGTTTGTCGCGACTGCGAGAAATTGCCTGAGACTTGTTGGGACTAAACACGTCCATTACTTCAAACTGTCGAACTACTGCCGTACCATAAAAGGTTTTTGATGCGCCGATGCGGGGAATAATAGCATCGAAGTTTTCTAAAGGATTGCCCTTATAAACAATAGTCGGCTTCTTAGAAGTAATGTTCATATAGCAACGCAGATAATCAATCACTCTCATATCGTGTCCCTGCTCCTGACCCGCTTCTCTCAAACGTCTGGTGGAATAAAGATTGGCGTTTTGCGAAAGAATTGCTATTTTCATGTTTCAAAGAGAAATCGAAAGTTTTGATAGGTGTTATTTTAAGCTATTTACATTTTCAGCTTTTACGGCTGCTCAGAAGAAAAGATCTGCCAGGATCTACCAAAAACTTATTACGCACTCCCTGTCTGCCCAGCAGCATCCGAAAACCCATCACGTCTCTATTTGTTAGAGAAAGTTCGATCGACCAAATCTCTGCTCCTACCTGAATGTTAGTTTTTATAACTGGTCTGAGTTGAGCCTTGCCCCCAGAGTTGCGAATTTGGCGATATTCTAATAGTTCTGCTTCAGTGGTGATAATGGTTTTACTGTCCTTCTGTCGGGGATGAACCTGGAAGCTAATTATTTGCCTGCCATCTTGCGATCGCTCTTGGATATTGAAAGCATGAAGGGCTGAAGATCTCGCTCCCGTGTCAATCTTTACCTTGATTCGCTCGATTTGCAGCTGGGGCAAGCCAGCAAACTCTCTCCAGCCAATTATCTTGCCAGATGTTGTCATGTCGTTCACACTCTTTCTGATAGGTTATTCAAGATAACAGTAATTTTATAAAACAACTGGATTCAGCCGAATTACGTATCTTTTTTCAGTTAAAAGGCTGAAGTTATTTATAGTTATTATTTAGTATGATTATTTTTAGCTGGCATATATGTTTTTGTAAGTTAATCTAATTTAAAGCATAGCTTTGCCAAAAAAAAAGGTATCAGCAATCACTGATACCTCTGGAGTCCCACGAACTGTAACGTACCAAAAATTTGGTACTTATACAGGATAGTCCGAATTTTCTCCTGTAGTGTATCAAATCATACCACTTTTTTCAGAAAAAAGCAGAAAAAGGTGTTTTAGTTAACCGTCGGTTTAATCCCAAACCTTGAGCCAGGCTGCTTCCGCCGCTCTTTTTTCTGCTTCTTGTTTGCGACGATCTTTGCCGATGCCATATATTTGACTCTCAATCGATACTTGAGCGGTGAACTCCTTAGCATGATCTGGACCAGACTCGGCAATAATTTGATACACGGGTTTTGTTTGGTAGTTGGCTAATGCCCACTGCTGTAGGCGGTTTTTGCTATCGATAAAGGTTGCTTGAGGTTTGGCTACATCTTTAGTACCCGAAAAGCGATCGGCACTACTAACTAGCTGCCTGGCAAGAGGTTGAAAAATATTCAAAATGTATTTTCTCGCTGCCTCTATTCCTGCATCTAAAAAATACGCTCCTAGTACAGCCTCAAAAGTATCGTTTAGCAAAGAAGGGTTTTTCCTGCCCCCGTCTTTAGCAGTGCCTTTGCCTAAGAACATCAGTTCTCCCAAACCAAGTTCCTCTCCTAGTTTTCCTAGCTGCTTTTCATCTACTAATCGCGATCGCAAATGAGTTAGTTGAGCTTCAGTAATAGTGGGGTACATGGTGTAAAGCATCTGAGCCACAGCAAACCCTAAAACCGCGTCGCCTAAAAACTCTAGTCGTTCATTATCGGCAATCTCTTGGGGAGTTTCATTGGCATAAGAACGATGGGTTAACGCCTGGTTTAATAGTTCAATATTGTGAAATTTTGGTAGTTTTGACTGCATTTATTTAGACGACAACAGCTTAATCTCAGCGTGTTTATTATTAAGTTTTACAACAAAACCCATAAAAGATCTAGCACAAACAGAAGTTACTAATAGCCAAAAACTAGTTTGTTTTGAGCAGATAGTTATTAATGAGCAGGATCGATAAATTTGAGAGAGAAAGGCATGAGCTTGTGGAGCAGCTTATGGAACAGCTTTTAAGTAGTCGTTACGAGCAGCAAAAGTTAGCTGCTATTAATCAAATCGCCGTCACAATTTTGCGATCGCGTCCCGTTTGCCGTCAATTCAACGGAATGCCCCTAACTGGTGTCTACCGAGCAATATATCTTCAGGCAAAAGATCGCTTAATCGATTATTTAGCTAGACAGTATGACCTAATCAAACTAGCTCGGCAGTCTGGCAAAAAAAATATCCTGAGTCTCAAGCCTGTCTATCTGTACGAAGTACAAAAGACAATTTTTAGTGAAATAATTGACGATTGTTATCTCAAAAAAATGGGTCTTGCCGCCCAAAGTTTTGCGATTAATAGCGAGTTACGCACTTATGCCTTAACCGAACTTATTCGGGCAATAAAATTTTCTGGGCGACTTTGTAAGCCCCATCTACGAAAGTTTTCTCCCCAGCTATATCAAACGTTATATGAAGAGGCGATTAGCGAAACCCTTGGTTATATATGCCTGAATATCGATCTCTACGATCCAGAACGGGGCGATCGCAAGTTTATGAACTGGGTAAATTTCAAATTGGATAAGTCACTTTTAAAATGCTATGAAAAATATCATCGTTACGTAAAGTTTGAAATTTCCTCGTCTCAAAGTTTAGATCGCTTGATTCAACCGACCAATACTCCAGATTTGACCGAACTGTTACGAGAATATCTAGTCGAAGACCCTCAAGGAGTCTTTAGTACGACTCATATTAGAAACAGACCAGATGCCACATTTACCCAAATTGCTACAGCAAAATTTTTAGGTCAAAGCTGGGAACAGATTTCTCAACAGCTAAATATTCCTGTTGCTACCTTGAGCAGTTTTTATAATCGCTGGTGTCGCCGTTTTGCACCCTTGATAAACACAGAGTTAAGACAATATTTTTAGATATCGTAGCCCTGAAGATTTCATGATTAATACCCAAAATATCCAGCCCGAAATATTCCAAACTCATATATCCTTTAGCGCTCACGTTCAAGCCGAAAAGTTTCGACGCTATCAGTCCCAGGCAATAAAAGCGAAACAGGTTTATCTCAACACCTTGGCTGTTTATGTCGTAAATTCCTACTTGAATCTTATTGGTTGGTCGACTAATTTGTCCCATAGTGATAGCTGGAATCCTATCTCTCAAACGATGATGAACGTTGCCGACCTACAAATTCCAGGCTATGGCAAGCTGGAATGTCGCCCTATACTTATTGGGCAAGACACTGTCACGGTACCTCCTGAAGTTTGCTCGGATAGGATTGGGTATCTGATAGTCATGCTAGATCTCGATCTTCAGAACGCTCAGTTAGTCGGATTTGCGCGTCAGGTCGATCTGCTTGAGCTGCCGATCGCTCAGTTAGAATCCTTAAGCAAATTTCCTACCTATTTGAGCCAGCAAAAACGAGCCGAATCATCTGTTACCGCAGACTTGAATGAGTGGATGAAGGGGGCTTTAAATAGTAATTGGCAACAGCTAGAAGAACTGTTTGCACCCACCGTAGTATTAAAATTTAGAAGCAAGCAAGAATTAGCTCAGTCACCAGCTTCTCTTTCACCCGAAAGCCGAGTCAAGCTGGTCGAATTAGGTACGCCCCCCCAGACTATTGCCTTAATTTTGGGCATTCAGCCTTTGGGCGATCGCGAATTTAATGTTTCAATCAAAGTTAGTAATTATCAATGCGGTCAATATCTACCCGAAGGATTAGAGCTGGTGATTGTCGATTGCCAAAGCCATCCCGTGATGATCGCTCAAGCCAATCAAACAGAGACAGTTGAATTTTGCTTTAGTGGCGAACTGCAGGAAAAATTCACGGTAGAAATTTCTTTAGAGTCACAGCTCGTAGTTGAAAAATTCGCAATTTAGAGCGAGTTTATCCTAAAACCTCGATCTATCCTTGCAGAAGCTAAAGTAAAAATACTTTTTTAGAAATTTCGAGCCGCTCCCGCTTACGATCTAACTGTGGGGAATAATTGCTTGACATAGTTAGATGACGAAGTTAGTAGTTCTCAAATTTAGCGGTAGCCTGGAATCTGGGTTTTTAGTTAATTCAGAAATTGGTCAAGAAGGAAAGTCTGTCGATCGCGGATGTATGGGAAAATTGCCCCCAGCCAAAGAGCTAAACTACTATCTCGCTAGCTGGCAGCAGCACTACAAACAGTTGGGCAACAATCTGCGTATTAAGCCCCAGAAAATTATTTACAACGGCTCGAACAACCCCGTTCGACAACCAGTAGAATCGGCAGAAAAGCTTCAGCAACTCTTGCATCAGTGGCTTAACTCCCATAGCTTTAGCCCCATTGACAAACATCTGCGAGAAGAATTAAATCGTTCCGAGTCAGTCCGAATTCTGATCTGTAGCGATCGCCCCAAGATTCATCAGCTTCCCTGGTGCTGTTGGGATTTAGTGGAGAGATATCCTAATTTAGAGATTGCCGTCAGCAGTCCCAATTTTGCCCGCGTACCTGTAGTACCTACGCTACAAAGACATCAGCAGGTCAAGATCCTGGCTATTTTAGGCGATAGTGAGGGGATTAATCTAAATGCAGATCGAAGTTTTCTCAGCAGTATCGATACGGGAGAAGTCAAATTTCTAGTCGAGCCGACAATACCAGAGCTATACGACTGTCTCTGGCATGAAACCTGGGATATTGTCTTTTTTGCGGGACACAGTAGAACCTTGGACAGGCAGGGTATTCTGCATCTCAATCCTCAAGATCGCCTGACGATCGAGCAGCTAAAGCATGGATTTAGACAGGCGATCGCTTCGGGATTACAGTTGGCAATTTTTAACTCTTGTGATGGCTTGGGATTAGCGGAAGAATTGGGTCAACTATCCCTGCCTCAATCAATTGTCATGCGACTGCCAATTCCCGATGAGATGGCGCAGCAGTTTGTTAAATATTTTCTTCAGGCTTATGCAGGGGGTGATTCTCTTTATTTAGCCATGCGACAGGCTAGAGAACAGCTACAAAGTTATGAAAAACAGTTTCCCTGTGCTAGCTGGCTGCCCGTAATTTACCAAAATCCTGCGGTAACTCCCCCTCAATGGTCAGATTTTTGCCACCAGAATGAAGCTCCCATTCCGTCCGAGTTTCGTCCCTCCCAGCAGCCCTGGAGCGCTTTAGCTTTGGTTACGGCGATCGCTACGGCGATCGTTTTGCTATTACAATCTTGGGGTTTATTGCAGCCTGGAGAACTAAATGCCTACGATCGCCTGATGATATTTCGCTATAGTCCCCCTGTAGCCCAAAAAACATTAGTTGTTACCATTGACGATCGAGATTTAACCTATCAGCGAAAGCAAAATATGGCGCTGAATATGCGTGGTTCTTTGGCTGATGCTGCTCTAGATCGACTAATACAAAAGCTAAATTTGGGACAGGCAAAAGCGATCGCCTTAGATATTATTCATGATTTTTCTTTTGCTCCCGAACTAGCCGAGACTGTTGCTAAGACTGATAATTTTGTAGCGATTTGTCGAGTGAGAAATTTACCAAAATTAGTCAGCGTTGCTCCTCCATCTCAGCTCGATCGACAGCAGTTAGGATTTAGCAATTGGGCGATCGATAATGATGGCAGTATTCGTCGTCAAATTATTGGCATGTCTCCAGACAATGTTTGTACCAGCAGTTATTCTCTCAGCCTGCGTTTAGCTTTGAAATACCTAGGTGATGTGCCGACCAAATTTAATTCACAGTCACCATTGGAAATAGGTCAAACTGTCTTTCCTCGACTTAGGACTACCAGTGGTGGATATCATCTACGAGATGCTCAAGGCTATCAAATTCTGCTCGACTATCGTCAGGCTTTGCCAGCAACAGTTTCCTTGAGAGAAATGCTAACCATGCCCCAGGCGAAAGTAAATCCATTAGTAAAAGACAAAATTGTCTTAATCGGCGCAACGGGACATAATCAAGATCTGCATCATACTCCCTATAGTCGAGGGCAACAGGCAAAACGCTTCTCTGGGGTGATGATTCACGCTTTGATGACCAGTCAAATTGTTGATGTAGTTTTGGGGGAACAAAAACTTTTGAGATGGGTATCATCTCCTCTAGAAATCCTGTGGATCGCCTGCTGGTCGATAATTGGTGCGAGCATTCTCTGGCGGTGGCGATCGCCAATTAAGATCGTGTCGGCAATAATTATTGCCTTAGCATTATTATTCCTCTGCTGTTGGCTATCATTGATTAACGGAATCTGGTTGGTGGCGATCTCGCCTGCTATAGCCCTCATGATTTCGGCTCTCCTTGCCCTGGTTTATCGTCGAAGAAAATTAACGAGGAACTAAAAAATGTTGCTTGCTGCTGTTATGATTCTGCTATTAATTGGCAACTGGTTTTTTACCGAAACCTTGGTTTTTATTCCTGTAGATATTGTCATTCGCTTCAGTTCTCTCGGCTGGTGGGCTTTAGCTTTATTAGGAATTGGCTTTGTTGCCTGGTGTATTGGCGATGACTGATCGGTAGGCAGCTTGTAATGTAGAGACGCAATATATTGCGTCTCTACGGGTAATTATTTGACTGCTGCTTTTAAAGATTCCAAAAGTTCCAACGGCAAATGTAGCTGATTCAATTGCCAGCGTTCGTTTTCTGGATGTTCGAGATCGTAGCCGTGATAGTCCGTTCCACCCGTCATCAACAGATTATGCTCCTGACACAGCTCTTTGAGACGATTTACTTTATTGTTGCCGTGATGGGGATGATAAACCTCAAGTCCCATCAATCCAGCTTCCAATAGTTCGGGGAAGACATCTTCAAATTTGCCACCGCGAAAGAGATAAGGATGCGCCCAAACGGGAATACCACCGCAATCACGTATTAAAGCAATTCCTTCCTGAATTGAAAACTTCTCATAATGAACATAAGCAGGTTTCTCTTCGCCCAAAAAACGTTCAAAAGCTTCCTGACTAGAATTTACATAACCCGCACGAATCATGGCGCTGGCAATATGGGGACGACCCAAAGCCATATTGCTGTCTAAAGGGTCTAATTCGAGGGGATAACCCATTGCTGCTAAGTTTTCTACCATCTGCTTTGCCCTACGCTTCCTGCCTGCCAAACGTTCTGTTAGAGGCTCGCTAATTAGCTCTCTTTGGGGATAGTAGCCTAAAATATGAAGCGATCGCCCGTTATGGACGGTACTTAACTCCACACCTGGCACAATCTCCATGCCGTAAGGTTTTGCTGCAGCGATCGCCTCATCCCAGCCATGCAAAGTGTCATGGTCGGTGATAGCTAAGGCTTTTACGCCGTTGTTTGCCGCTCGTTCGACAAGCTGCTGGGGGGTAAGTATACCGTCAGAATAAGTAGTGTGAGTATGTAGTTCGAGCATTTGAGATTTTAGTTATAAAGAGCGATCTCTTAGATTTTTTAATACTTTTAGTCTAGCCAAATTTTAATGCTTACTCCCTACACCGTCATTGAGAATGGCTATATAATCTCTCCTGTTGGCAAACCAGGTAAAAGCTATTTCGCCTTTCTCACAATATCTGGCAGGTTGTTAAAATCCTTGCAGACTGCATCGGCATCTTTACAGAGATCTTCACCATAACGAGGAATATAAACGCTGTGCATACCTGCCTGTTTAGAGCCTTGAATATCAGCTATAGGATTATCGCCAACAAAAATTGCCTCTGGCAGTCTAATCCCCAGTTCTTGCACCGCTAATTCAAATATTGCTCTGTCTGGTTTGCGCAAGCCTACTGCTGCTGAGACAATAACCGTATCAAAAAAGCCAGAAATTCCCAGAGAGTTAAAGTTGCGTTCTTGAAAAGGAGATTTGCCATTTGAAATCAAACCTAATTTGAACCCTTCCTGGTGCAAGATTTTAACTGCTGCGATTGCTCCCTGTTTCGGTTGACAAAATCCACTAAAACAAAGTTCGTAACTAGTGGTTAATTCTGCTACCGACCAGCCAGAAATCGCAAATTCTTCGATTAAAATTTTATAAACCTCATCTTTCCAAACCCTACCATTTGCGTCAAGCTCAATAAATCTCTGCGTAAATAGCCCTGGATCTTCAAGCTGAGAGCGTAACATTCCTTCTGCCTGCCAAACTACAAATTTTTTGAGAGAAGCATCTCTGTCCAATAGAGTTCGGTCGAGATCGAACAACACAGCTTTTATTTCTCGATCGCGCCTTTGCTTTTCAATCATTCGCCACTACTAATTCTTCACTCAAATCGCAATTAACAGTCACGTTCTGCACATCGTCTAAAGATTCCAGGGTATCTAACAGTTTGATTAGCAATTCCCCTTGTTCTGATGTTACTTCAATTGTGTTGCTCGGTATCCAGCGCAACTCCAGTTCGGCGATCGCCAGATCGTATTTTTGTATAGTTTGATTTAGGTTCTCTAAATTGGCAACTTCTGTGATTACTTCGGCGCTATTTTCATCGTCGTACTCATAACTATCTGCACCTCCTTCGATTGAGGCTTCTAGTAGTTTCTCTTCGTCATCTGTGTTGAGAGAGATAACTCCCTTTTGCTCGAACATCCAGCTTACACAGCCAATTTCCCCCAAATTCCCCCCATTTTTGGCAAAGGCAGTACGTAGATAGGCTGCGGTACGATTGCGGTTATCCGTCAGAGCTTCTACTAGAACCGCTACGCCTCCTGCTCCATAACCCTCATAGCGAATTTCTTCTAGGGTTGCATCGTCATCTTGATAAGTTCCCGCGCCTTTGGCTAGCGATCGCTCGATGCTGTCATTAGAAACTCCTGCTGCTTTGGCTTTATCAATAGCCGTACGAAGCTGAAAATTGCCGTTAGGATCGGCTACCCCATTACGAGCTGCTACAATAATTGCCCTCGATAGTTGAGTAAAATTTTTTCCCTTTTTGGCATCAACCCTAGCCTTTTGCCGTTTGATGTTTGCCCACTTACTATGTCCTGCCATTGTTCAAAAGAGATCTAAAATACTTACCTCTGATTAGAATACATCGGCGATTTATTTTGCCAATAGTTTAGCCCTTACTATTTTTGCGCTTTTGAGCATCGGGACAGGGGGGAGATTTTAATGAGCCATTGAGCCATCCTGCTGCCTGTTCGATATGGGGTAGCGCTTCTTCGGACTGATTTTTCAATAAGAAAACCAGCGCCGAGGTTAACTGTTGTTTTGCTTGAGCTTGACGATTACCTTTTAGCTGATGCCAATTTTGATGAGCGATAACGCTACGTTCGGCTAGAGCCTGAGCCAATTCTAAATCCGTCAAATCAGCAGTAACTTTATTGGTTGAGAGGGGCGTTATATCAAACATAGGTTAATATCGTGTCGATCTAAATTGCTTTATAGTTAATTTTAACGATGTCATCCCCCAAATCTAGCGATACTCAAGAAAATGAGTTGACACAGATCTTAATTGAGGTAGAAGAATCTCTCGTGCAGCTTCAGTCGCGACATACTCAGGTCAAGCAAGATTGGGAAAAGCGATCGCAAATAAAGGCTCGCCAAGAGGAATTAAAACAGCAGAATAGTTCTCTACCCAAACCATTAAAAACCGAATTACGTACTCTTCAGCAAGAGCTAGACGAGCTAGAGCTTAACTTAGAGAGCATACTGCTTCCAGATGTTTTTTGGCAGGTAGTTAGGTTTGTCTTTTTAGGAATTGCGATCGGCTGGTTTTTACATCTTTGGGCAACCTGAATTCTGGCAAGATTGGGTTTTGTATTTAGACCTCTAAAAAAGTTTTAAGACCCAAATTATTACATCGAGACGCAAAATGTATCTCAATAAAACTTTAAGTTTTAGGGCTTCCTGTAAGAAAAATCTGGCAATTTCAAAGTTCTATTTTAGAATAGAGAGGTTCGGAGACAAAAGTTTCCGTTCACTCCTCACACCACACTCCGCTCGAAATTTATCGGGCGGTTTCTTATTATCCAGTTTAAGCCAAATTGACGATCGCACTTTAACTCGATCGCGGAATAGAAAAATTCAAACTATCGCCTCAGTTTGAGCCAGAGATCGGCTAATACCGTATTGATAAATTGCCTTTAGATTACAAAAAGCCTAGCTAGTTGTTTCAATCGTTTTGAGCTATATCTAACGACTTACTACTTTAGATGTAAAGTCTAATTGCGTTAGACCTGGTTGAACATTGACCGTGATAGAATCCTGTATTATTGAAAAGGATTTGTGGTAAATAAGGACTTAAGTAAGTATGTCATCATCAGCCGCGCCAGTAACAGATGCTAGCTTTCCTGAGCAGGTCTTGGAAAGCTCAGTACCAGTGTTAGTAGACTTTTGGGCCCCTTGGTGCGGGCCATGCCGTATGGTAGCTCCAGTAGTCGATGAAATCGCGGAGCAATACGACGGACAGATTAAAGTTGTTAAATTGAACACCGATGAAAATCCCCAAGTTGCCAGTCAATATGGGATTCGTAGTATTCCAACTTTGATGATCTTCAAAGATGGTCAAAGAGTGGATATGGTAGTGGGTGCCGTACCCAAGACTACCCTAGCTACTACCATCGAAAAATATCTCTAGAACTCGATATTTTTTATCGGCGATCGAGGTTACAGTCATAGCTTCAGCAAGTCTTTTTGAGATCTGGCTGGGGCTTGTTTGTTTTTACCGTTCGGCATGTTCTCTACCTGCTGAATTTTAGCGCTTTCACCTTTGGGCTATAAGGCATAAGCCGTATGGCAGGCTATCGTGTATTCGAACCAAACTGCAGGGATGCGGGTCTCTAGCGCTGGTTGCAGTTAAATCAAGAACGATAAAAAGTAATTGATGGAGGAAGCTCGTGTTGCCGAGCTAAAGACTTTTCCTCATCTCACAAGAGCAAGTTCCAGTAGAAACTTACCGTATTTAAAAGTCGGGGTGAAGCTGTGTCAGTGCCAGCTATGGTTCTTCACAAGAATGTCTTACATTTTTTACCAAAGCTATGGGCGAGTTTATCGAACAAAGTTAATTTAGACTATATGTAAAACATCGGCTGTTTATTCTGATTCCTTTAACGGACTAACTATCAAAACATGGACTCATCTACTGGTAACTTAGAAAGTTTGGAACTGCAGCTAAAGCAATTGCTCTCTAGTTTGAGCGATCATCCTCAAGGTAATTTAATCCAGAGAACTTTGGAAGTGTTGTTGAGAATTGCCAATAGCGATACAGAGAATCTTAACTGGAAAATTCTTACCGCATCCTTAGAAGATTTAGAACAGGGCTTTAAACGCTTTTATCCCTATCGCCACACCAGAAAAATTGCTATATTTGGTTCTGCCCGAACTTCTCCGAATCAAGCAGAATATAGAATTGCTGCTGATTTTGCTCGCTGTATGACCGAAGCTGGATTTATGGTGATTACGGGTGCGGGAGGGGGCATCATGCAGGCAGGTAATGAAGGTGCGGGACGAGATAATTCCTTTGGTCTAAATATCAGACTGCCGTTCGAGCAGGGCGCAAATTCCGCGATCGATGGTGATGACAAGCTAATAGATTTTAAATACTTTTTCACTCGCAAGCTGTTTTTTTTAAAAGAAAGTGATGCGATCGCACTCTTTCCTGGTGGATTTGGAACTCAGGACGAGGCGTTTGAAACCTTGACTCTCTGTCAAACGGGCAAATATGGACCCGTACCCCTCGTGCTTGTAGATAAACCAGGAGGCGACTACTGGCACTCTTGGAATGACTACATTTGTAGCCAGCTAAAAGCGAAGGGCTTGATTAGTCCAGAAGACCCCAGTCTTTACACAATCACCGATCGTCTAGATGTTGCTTCCCAAACGATCGAGAACTTTTATCGGGTATATCACTCTAGCCGTTACGTAGGCAAGCTGTTTGTAATGCGTCTCAAGCTGGAATTGTCTGAAGAGGATATCGCCAGCTTAAATCGAGAGTTTGGCGATATCTTAAGCCACGGGGAGATCGCCAAAAATGTTGCCCTGCCAGAAGAAAAGCACGACCTAGAATCGCTTGATTTACCTCGTCTGACTTTCTACTTCAATCAGAAAAGTCTCGGTCGTCTTTACCAACTTATTAATAAAATCAATCTTTTGGGCGATATCTGTGACGCGACGAAACATCCAGAAATTAAGTAGTATTACCCGTATGCTAGATAAAGAGTAAACAATAAAAGATATATATTAAGCTTTGTATGAATATATGCTTTATATCTCAATATTTTCTTTAGATTTAGTTTAACTGGATTAGTATTTATATTGTTGGTGCAGCTAGAATCTGAGCCAAAGAAAATAAATCCATTATTTAACGGTGAAGTAAATTGAACACGACATTATTGCGTCAAACCTGGAATCTAATCGAAGCGACTAACGCCTGGGAGCTTCTAGAAGCCAGTGAGTCGGAGTTGATTCAAAGACTGCTGCAGCGTCTGGACGCTCAAAAGCCTCTGGCAGAGCAAGAGCGTGCTTCTCTATACGATTATCTTCACAATAAAATGAGTCTAATCAAAGATACCGCAGAATCTCGTTTAGTATCAGCCTAATTAACTGCTAGTTACAGAACCTCTAGATAAGAGTAAAACTAATCTAGTAGCGATCGAACATAAGTAAGAAGTAGCCTAAGCTCTACGCCATATTTGGTAACTTTGATTCAACAGCCAGAATAACTGCCTAATTTTCATTGTTCGTAGCTGTAGTAGCTGATATTGCTGACGAACTTGAGAAATATTATGTTGCCCTCGAGCGAGATATAGGGGAGCAGCCTCCAGCAGAACATTAAAATAGCTTTCATAATTAATTAAAATAGTGGTGATTCGCGCAATAATAATCCGCAATTGCCAAATTCTAATCGCTATGTAAATATTGAGCAGCGTAATTGATAAATTGACGGCAATAATCAGAAAAATCATTAATATTATCTACAGTAAAGCCAGATTGATTGGTTGAAATTGAATGAAACTGCTGGTTCTAAGTAATGGTCATGGAGAAGATGCGATCGCCATCCGTATTATAGAACGGCTGCTAAAAAATATTTCCAATGTCGAAATAGCAGCACTGCCGATTGTAGGACAGGGTTATGCCTACAAAGATCTGAATATTCCCTTGGTAGGCAGAGTCCAGCAGATGCCATCGGGAGGCTTTATTTACAAAGGCGGTAATCCCCTGTGGCAGGATCTTCGTGGTGGCTTGGTCAAGCTTACCCTAGAACAGTTGGGACTCATTCGTCAGTGGGGTAAGACTGGTGGTCAAATCTTAGCGGTAGGAGATATTGTACCCCTGCTTTATGCCTGGAGAAGTAAAGCTAACTACGCTTTTGTGGGTACGGCCAAGTCTGAATATTATTTACAAGATGAATTTGGCTGGTTACCCCAAACTTCTGCCATAGAACGTAAATTTGACTCGGTATATCTACCGTGGGAACGCTGGCTAATGAGTCGTAGTCGCTGTAAAGCAGTCTTTCCTAGAGACAGTTTGACTGCAGAAGTTCTGCAAAAATGGAATATACCCGTTTACGACTTGGGTAATCCGATGATGGATGGTATCACTACCAAAGCGACTCCCAGAGCTAATGAGCGTCTAAACATATTGCTTTTGCCTGGTTCGAGAATGCCAGAAGCAATTCATAATTGGCAGCAGATTTTGTTAGGAGTTTGGTGGGTAATCAAGGCTCTCCCCAAGCAGCTAAGTTTTGAGGCGGCGATCGCCCCAGGACTAGATTTGAAACCGTTTATCGTCCATGCCGTAACTCAAGGATGGAATGTAATCTCCAGGCAGCCAGAGACAATTGTTTTGGCAGAAAACGATCGCACCTTAACCTTGACTCAAGAGCATAACCGCCAGTTTTATCATCAGACAGACGTGGCGATCGCCATGGCGGGAACCGCTACAGAACAGTTTGTCGGCTTGGGCAAACCCGTAGTTATCTTTCCAGGCATCGGACCACAGTTTACGCCTGCTTTTGCGGAGGCTCAATCTCGTCTACTCGGATGTTCGATTTTAATGGTAGAAAATCCGACCCAAACGGGAACGGCGATCGCTCAGGTAATTGAAGATGAGGAGCTGTTAGAACAGATTAGAAACAACGGCAAACGGCGCATGGGAGAGGCAGGAGCAGCCCAGAGAATTGCTGAATGTCTACAGGAGACATTGTTAGCTGATTAAGGATCTATTTTTGGGGGAGATTGGATTGGGTGACAAGGGGACGAAGAGATAGTGAAAAGGCTTTCCATAACGAGCTAAAAGCTGAAAAATAGTAGACTAGAACGAAGCTAAGCCACTTCACACACAAGAGATAAAAAGTTAATTTATAACATGAGCGATCGACTGCAATGTCTCATCTTTGATGTTGACGGAACTTTGGCAAACACAGAAAGAGATGGGCATCGAGTTGCCTTTAACTCAGCATTTACCGAAGCAGGGTTAGATTGGCATTGGTCGGTGGAGTTTTACGGCGAACTACTAACGGTTTCTGGCGGAAAAGAGCGCCTCAAGTACTTCCTAAGACAATATTTACCCCAGTTTCAACCAGATCGAGAACTCAATGATTTTGTCGCCCATCTCCACCAGCTAAAAACCAATCATTATTTAGAATTACTTCGCAGTGGAGCAATTGGTTTGCGTCCAGGGACAAAAAGATTGATCGAAGAGGCGAAAGCTGCAAACATAACCTTGGCAATCGCTACTACTAGTTCTTTACCCAACGTCATTGCCCTCTTAGAAAAATATCTCGATCTAGACTGGTTTGAGGTGATTGCTGCAGGGGATATTGTTCCAGCAAAAAAACCCGCGCCCGATATTTATCATTATGTGGTGAAGCGTTTGGGATTGCCTTTAAACAGCTTCATCGTCATTGAAGATTCTGATAATGGCTTAGAGTCGGCGATCGCTGCGGGATTAACTACCGTCGTCACGGTCAATAACTATACCCAGCAGCAGGATTTTAGCCAGGCAGCCTTGGTGGTCAGCGATCTAGGAGAGCCAGAATCACCCTGCCGAATACTTCAGGGACAGCTTGAGGGTGAGGAAAAATTTCTCAATTTAACTAATTTGCAGGAGATTAAAAGGCGATCGCTTATCAATCAAGATAGCTAGTTAAGTGGAGCTAGTTTTTTAATTTTGTACTTAATTTTGTCCCTCAGTACTTGCCAGCGACCTTTCAAACCTGGATAGCGATTAAATGGAAAGCCTAAAAGTTCCGCCCACTGCTGCTGGATTAAATCTCTGGTTAGAAGCTGTTTTTGGCGATAGTCAGGGGGTAAGCTCAGCATAGTTGCAAGCAAACGACGATGAACAAAGGGAGATAGACAAAAACCATTATTTACTAGCCCATAGTGTAAAGGTCCTGCCCAGCAGCCCAATCTTTGTTCCCAATAAAGCATGTCCAGCACTTCATATCTATCTTTCGCGGGCAGTTGAGCTAACCACTGTTCGGCTCGCGACTGTAACAGAGGTGTTTGGGGCATTCGTAAACGGTCTAAAATTTCAGCAGCAGATATTGCTTGGCTAGTGCTGTCCTGTTTGCGCCAATAAAAAGCTCTACCTACCTCTGCAGCTATTCCAGGCAGATATATGCGATCGCCCTCAAGCTGTTTTAAGGTTTTGACGCTGCGCCAAACCCTCCCTGCAACGCTATTGCCAGTTTGTACGAGCCACTGAGCTAATTCTGTGTCGCTGGCAGTTTGGTAGGGTAATATTTGATGATCTAGTCCCAACCGTTCTGCTAATAGGGAAGCAACATCACAATCTAATTTTGCCGAGCGATCGGGAATTTCTCTGGTAAAAAACTTAACCCGTCCCAAACACGATCGCGAACATGCCAGCAGCATACGGGAGTCTCGTCCTGCGGTTAGAGAAAGATAAATTAGATATTTAGCGGCGATCGCCTCTATCTGTCGGCTCAGGATTTCGGCAATTTCGACAATGCTGCGAGCGCAATCTGTTGTGGGAGTAATCTCTGCTGGCGACCAGTGGCGCTGAGAATGCCAGTTGTTTAGATCTAAAAAATGATTGGGAATTAGTCTTTCTACCGAGTTGCGAGGGGTTAAGCCAAAAGGATACCAACCGTCTCGCTGTTCTGGCTGAATCACATCTATTAAAGACTGATTGTCGCCACATTCTTGGGTGTAGGGAATGAGAGTGGTGGTAGAAGCAGCAATTTGCTGAGAGGGACAATATACCGTTGCCAGAGTTCCCACTGGGTCTAAATAGAGTCGCTCGTCAACAGGACTTAACAAGATGGTGACATAGCGACCGCCGAGTTCACCGAGAACCGTTTCTAACTGGTGAATAAAGTCTGCCTGGCAGTCTGTCGTAAGCTGAAGCTGGTTGTCAAGTTTTCCCTGTCGGTCGATCGGATAGCCAATCAGCCAGCCAATAAATTCAGCGTTCTTATCCTGTAGTTCGCCGACGGGTAAAGCGGGATCGTGACCTAGATACCAGCGCTCGTGATGTTTTATTGTCCAGCCAGAAGGAATAAGAGCGTCTTGGCGACAGAGAATATATTGGCGAGGTAGACTGCCACCATCTTTAGCAATGTTGCGATCCATAGATTAACCAGATTAACTGAAGTGCTGCTGTAAACGACGAAGATAAGCTATATTCTGTCGCCAACGAAAAGGTGATAAGAGAGATTTGGTCAGCATCCAGCCGATTTTGGCAGTGGGAGGATAAACCAAGGAACTAGCATAGCCACTAATACCATAGGAAACTAAAGTGGCGATCGCTGCACCTTTACCTTCGTAAACAGGAATCAGGGCTAGATTGAGCAGTATGTTACTGACTGCTCCTACGGAAGTACTAACTAGGCTAAAGCGAGTCATATTCTCTTCGATCAGCCATTTACTGCGGGCTACGCTTAAAAAGACAAAGATTCCCGACCAGATGTGTAGCTTGAGGATCGTGCCTGCCTCTCCATATTCTGCTCCTAGAAAAGTAGAAATTAGGGGATTAGCGATAAAGCTCATGACAATTGCGATCGCTAGGGCAATCCAGTATAAGAAATCAAATAGCTGCTGGAACTGCTGATAATACTCAGCTTTACTTTTTTGCTTGGCGCGAATAATAGCGGGAAAAACCGAAGAACAAACCGCTAGAGGAATAAAATTCCAAACTTCGGAGAATTTAACCGCAGCAGCATAGTTGCCTACCGCTTTCGTCCCCACCATATTGCCCAACATCACCTGATCTATTTTCATGTAAAGAGTGATGGCAATAATTGAAAACATCAGGGGCCAGGAATCAGCAAGCATCGCTTTTCCCCGACCGAAATCAATCTGCCATTTTTTGACCGAGCGACCCTGAGAGAGATATAGCCAAAACATGCCAACTGCCTTAACTACCGAACTAACTAAAAGCGCCCAGCCAAAGGCAATTAGGGGCAACTGTTGCCAAATTAAAGTTAGTCTTGCCCCTGAGTTAAACACCATTTGAGCCAGACGCACGATACCAGCCTTGCCGTCTAACACTTGAGATTCAAACCACAGTTCAAAGGTATTAGCGATCGCCAGAAAAATAAGCTGGAAGGAAACGATAACAGTAAGCAGGCGAATCTGAGGCTGCTGTTCCAGATAAAAAATAGCGATCGAGATCGTCAGAATGGCGATCGCTGCTCCCGCTAACCTGAGTAGTAAGACCGTACCGAGAATTTCATTTGTAGCTGATTCTTCGCGGACAATATTTCGCACTACTATACCCTTGAGTCCGAGGGTTGCCACCGAGCCAAACAGGGAAACAAAGCTAAGACTATAGCTCAAAGTGCCAAAATTCTCTGAGCCTAAGTAACGGATGACATAAATCCCGACTACAAAAGCGATCGCCATACTAAAGACTCGTTCGGCAAACAGCCAACCGACATTGCCGATAACTTTGCGCGCTCCTGGGCTTAATTTTTGACTGAGGGAGTTTAGCTTGTCAAACATTTACGCTCATAGTGAATTATTGCTGAATTACCGTTGAAAATTCTTGACGCAATCTAGATCGTATCAGAGTTGCTAATTGACTAAATAATTAGTTTGCTCTACCTCTTTCTTCATGGTGACATGCTAATCTAAGGTGCAAATACCGCAAATTGTCTAAAAGCTTTATGGTTAGTGCCTCTAAACCTTTGGTTAAAACTTTAATAGCTGTTTCTGGATTAACTAGGTTGAAACAGGTTTATCAGAAGATTCGCACTGCTAGCAAATTTACTTTGCTGCGGATCTGTGTAACCTCTCCCAAACTCAGTTCTCTCTACTATGCTCTGAGTTCTTCGGCAATGGAACGAGAACATCAGGGGGTGATATACGGCAGATTGCAGTATCAAAAGAGTCTGACTGTTGCCTCAGAACCTCAATATCTGTTAAGACGCAATATTCACCGTTTGGAAAAAGGTTTGATTATGCGTCCGAGACGCGATATTTTCGCCTTGGATTATCTAGAGGAAACGGTCAATGCCTACCGAGATTTGAGCGATGATGCAGCGGATCGCCACTCCGAACTAAAGTGGGCGCATGATGTTTTACAGAAATACTTTAGTGTGGTAGCCACGCACCCCACAATCGACCGTGCCAAGACAGTATTTATGGCACTTAAGCCCATTGAAGGAGAACAGAAGTGTATTCCCTACCATCGAGACTTAGAGCAGCCACCCTCTGTTGACTACGAGCAGTTTCTCTCTTTGTCTCAGCGTCGGCGTTCGGTACGCTGGTATTTACCCCAGACAGTACCGAGAGAGTTAATCGATCGCGCGATTACTGCTGCTGCTCTTGCTCCTAGTGCCTGCAACCGTCAGCCTTTTGAATTCAGAGTTTTTGACGATCCAGAGCTAATTCAAAAAGTCGGCTCAATCCCGATGGGGACAATCGGCTTTAGTCAAAATTTTCCCGCTTTAATTGCCGTGGTGGGCAAGCTTAGAGCCTACTATAGCGAACGCGATCGCCACGTGATTTATATCGATGCTTCTCTGGCTTCGATGGCTCTGATGTATGCTTTTGAAACTCTAGGATTGAGTTCCTGTCCGATCAACTGGCCCGATATTGCCAGCAAAGAAAAGCAGATGCAGCAGGCTTTAAATTTAGAACCAGATGAAAAGGTCATTATGCTAATTTCTTTTGGCTATCCCCATCCAGAGGGCATGGTGCCTTTTTCCCAGAAAAAATCCCTTACTGAAATTAGGAGATATAACTAGACCATGTTTTACGAAGTTCAGGGAGTAGAATTTGTTAATAAAGGTGCGGAGTTGATGCTCCACGCTATAGTGCAGCATTTGGAGCAAGCCGACTTGAAAGCGATCGTCGCAGCTAATTTAGAACGCCGATACCGTAACCAGGAAGGTCGAGCCAAGGCTAATTTGGCATATCTTACCTGGATTGATAATCGCTTACCCAATTCTGGTCCTCTCGTCAATGGTTTGGCGGGTCTGATACCTTCTCCCCTACGCCGTAATTTGCAGCTAGTCTTAAATCAAGAAATTGACGTTTTGTTTGATGCTTCTGGCTTTTCCTATACCGATCAGTGGGGGGCTGCATACGCTCAAAGGATGGCGGGCAAACTCAGTCGCCTAAAAGCAGAAGGTAAGAAAATTATCCTGCTGCCGCAGGCTTTTGGTCCATTTGAAAATCCTAAAGTCAGAGCAGCTTTTGAAGCTATTTTGGCTCATAGCGATCTAATTTTTGCCAGAGATCGAGTTTCCTACGATTATGTCGAACAGTTCGAGGGTACAGAATCTAAACTCAATTTAGCTCCCGATTTTACCAATCTTGTCCAAGGTCGAGTGCCAGACTCCTTTGTTGCCCAAGAGCGATCGGTGTGTATTGTTCCCAACGTCAGGATGTTAGACAAAACCGCTCCAGAAGTCAGGGATAAATACCTAACTTTTATCGCCAACTGTATTCAGTGTTCCCTCGACCTCGATCTCAATCCGTTTATCATGGTGCATCAAACGGGCAAAGATTACGAAATTTCCCTGGATCTACAGGCGCAGTTTAGCGAGCGTTTTCCTGTTATTGCCGAAACCGATCCTCTGGCAATCAAAGGCATATTAGGTCAGTGCTACGTAGTTATTAGCTCTCGCTTCCACGGTATCGTCAGTTCCCTGTCTCAGGGAGTTCCCTGTTTGGCAACGGGCTGGAGTCACAAATATCAAATGCTGTTTGAAGATTATCATTGTCCTCAACTACTGATGAATCCTCTGTTTGACCCCTCAGAAATTAAGGCGAAAATCGAGCTAGTAACCACCGAACCCAGTCGTTCGGAAATAGTAGAAACTATTCATAATGCTGGTCGAGAGCAAAAGAAACTAACTCAGTCAATGTGGCAAAAGGTACATCAGACAATTGGCTTAGATCCTGAATAAATTAAACTGACTAAAATATTTTTTTTCTGTATTTTTCTATTTGGAAATATTTTTGTAATTGGTGCTGAAATGCGATCGCTGTAATTTAACGCATATTTCGTAACTACACCTGTAGCAATTTTAGTCTGCCTAATATAATTTCTCACCCACATCATCACGATCGCCAGTTACACTAGTTAACTTATTTTATAGTCGATCGCCTTTGATGGTTTTTGCATATGCAGGTAACGATTGTTATTCCCACTTATAAAAGGTTAGATTATCTTCGGCAAGCCTTGAATAGCGTTTGTCAGCAGACTTTTCGCGACTTTATCTGTTTGGTGGTTAACGATCATCCACCAGATAATTCAGCTTTAAAAGAGTTGATTAGTAACTTTAATGACGATCGCCTACGTCTAATTAATCGTGAAACTAGCGGTGGTGGCAATGCAGCTAGAAACACGGGCATTAAAGCAGCTCAAGGGGATATAATTGCTTTTTTAGATGATGATGACTGTTGGCTACCTCAGAAACTAGACTGCCATGTAAAACAGCATTTAGCTACTCCCCAAGCGGGACTAGTTTTTTCAGGCATGATTAAACGCTGGACGGATGACGTGATTCCTGCCTATTTTGTTAGGGGTAGGCTGCCAAATGAGGGGATAGTCACAGCGATGCGCCAGGGCAGGTTTTGCCCTTTAACTACCAGCGCCGTAAGTGTGCGCCGAGAATGCTTCGATACCTGTGGTTTGTTTGATATCGAACTAGCCAGTTTCCAAGATTGGGACATGTGGTATCGTCTGGCTCAGAATTACAACTTCATCTGTTTAAAAGAAGCCCTGATTGTATTTCGACAACATTTAGGCGATCGCACTTCTAAAACAAAAACGCGACGCTTATTAGGACTACAGCAGCTTATTGATAAATGGCGCTTAGAGCTAGAAGATCCTCAGCAGTTCGAGACTATTTTTGTTCGGGACACTTATGCTAGTTCGGTTTATGATGCGATTTTGCGATCGTCAAGAAAAGCAGCTCTACAGGATTGGTATACACTATTAAAACTAAGCAGAGTCACTACAGATTTTGCTCAATTAACGAAGCTCATGGTGATGTGGACAATCGGCGCAAAAAACTATGGTCGAATGTTCAAAGCGATTAAATAAATGACTAACGAGCCTAATAACTATTTATATCTAATTTAGCATCAATTAAAAAGAGCGAATGAAGCCAAAAATTTCGTTACCGTCAGTCAAATACACTTTCTTTTTGATACTGCTATTTATTTATATTTATGCTCCACCGCTTAGTTTTGTGCCTTTAGGTATTAATAAGCTTATTTCACCGCTAGCAATACTTTGGCTACTTCTGTCTTATAAAAGTCTAACTCAGAAAATACTGCTACAAAAGCATTTGTTTATTGCAATTTTTCTACTGAGCGTATCGGTTATTTATGCTTTTACTATCGATACTGCTACTATTTACGCGGGAGACTTGCCTTTTACCAAAAGAAATACTTTTAGTCAGACCATGATTCTGGTCGAGCTTCTGCCGATCGCTTTATTTCTCTGTGTTTATGCTGTTCGGAGGCTCAAATTCAACCTGGTAGACTTCTTTAATAGTTTAGTTACCGTGGCTGCTATTCAATCTTTTATGGCGATCGCCATGCTTTTTTTGCCTGGTCTGAGAATGTTTATCTTTACTACCATTCTTGGTTACGATCCTGGGAAAGACAAAATATTTAGAGACGATCTATATGCTTTTCGTAGCTTTGGGGTCAGTCAAGACTTGTTATTTTCCTTATCTATCGTTCAGGGAATAGCGATCGCCTGCGTGTTAAATCTTTGTCTGTATAATTTCTCAAAATACAAGTATTCTCTTTTATTAATTCCGCCATTATTAATCTCAATTTTGCTCAATGCCAGAATCGGGTTTGTATCGATAGTTTCCTTTATGGTTGTAACTCTATTATTTGGTCTATTTCGCCTGAAAATATATTTAATAACCAAATTTATTGTGTTTGCTTTGGTTAGCAGTTCAATTATCTATTTCTCCATTGGCAGTATAGATTCAGTTTTTGGCACTAGTCTGGAAAAAAACCTAGAGTGGGGGCTAACAATTTTTGTTAATAGTAAGAATTTGGCTTCGGGTTCGAGCGAGAATATTGGTGTTTTCAACTCAATTACGGGCAGATATTGGCATTTGCCAGATACCCCTAGTACCAGAACATTTGGCGAAGGCAGATATCTTTCGGGGGCAATCAATTCTTCAGAGTTATCAGATTTGGGTTACGTGCGGAGAATATATTTTGGCGGATATATATATTCATTTTTGAGTTATGCAGCATTAATCTGTTTATTTATTGGCAGTCAGAAAAAGCAGATTAAGGGCTTTCAACCTTTCTTTTATTCAGTTTTATTAACGATGCTTGTCGTTCAGTTAAAGGGAGATGCCTTTCTGCCTACGCCTGGATATAGAATCGCCTTTTTAGTCTTGATTTTTGCGATCGCCGAACGCCGTATGAAATCATCTGCCAAGGCTAAAATCAACAGTTTGAGACAGCAACTAAATTAACTACCCGACAGCTTATTGCCGATGAAACCAATAGTTTTAAATCCTGATTTTGCCACTACGCGCATGGTTGTTTCCGACTTAGATAGAGAAGATAGCCAGGTGAACCTGTTGGCAGACGGAGACGATCTAAAAACAGGAGGATTGAGAGTTAAAGGTTATGGCAAGCAATCTTATGGCTCGACTGTAGAATCTGAGTCTTATCCTTTAGTAACCATAATTACGGTAGTTTATAACAACGATCGCTATTTGGCAGCAGCGATCGATAGCGTCTTGGCTCAAGACTACGACAACCTCGAATATATAATTATCGACGGTGGTTCGACTGACGGCACTTTGGATCTGATTCGGCAATATGAAGACTATATCGACTACTGGATTAGCGAACCAGATGATGGACTGTATGATGCCATGAATAAAGGCATTGCTTTTGCTAAAGGAGAGATAATTGGCATTCTTAATAGCGACGATCTATATTATCCAAACACCGTAACTCAGGTTGTCGAGGGACATCGGCAGACCTCTAAGACCCATGTAATTTATGGTAGTATGCGTAAGTTTGCGGATGGGGAAGAAACTATTTCGATTAATCGAGGCGACTTGAGCGATCGCGCTTTTGAGACTGGCACGATTGTAATCAACCACCCTACCTGTTTCGTGACTCGCTCTCTATATATAGATTTTGGTAGTTTTAAACCAGAATACGAGGTGGGTGCAGATAGAGAGTTAATGATGCGGTTTTATCGTCAGGGAGTAGAGTTTATCAATCTAGAAAAAGCGATCGCTCAATTTAGATTGGGGGGAACGACCTCGAACCAAAGTTTATCCAGTATTTTCGATCGCGAAATTATGCAGGAATACAGGCTTTTAACGGCATATAAAATAAATAAGCTATCGATAGCCAAGGTTTTGGGCAGAAAAATCATTCAAGGTCTGAGAAAATGGCTATTTTATCAAGTTTTAGGTGAAAAGCTGACCAATACAATCATCATGTTCTACATCAGCCGTAAGTTTTCTCGACCATCAGAAACCCTCGCACCCAAACATCAAGTTAAATCGGAAAGTGACAGATGAAGCTAGCTTTTTTAGCAGGACAAAATTCGCTCCATACCGTACGCTGGGCAAACGCGATGGTGGAGAAGGTGGACGAACTACACCTGCTAACTATGCACCAGCCGAGCGATCCGATCGACACTAGGGTGAAAATCTACAACCTTCCCTATCAGGCTTTTCACGGCTATTTTCTTAACGCGAATAAGGTACGTCAGCTATTAGGAGAAATTAAACCAGATCTATTCCACGTTCATTATGCTAGCGGTTATGGAACGCTGGGACGTTTGAGTCAGTATCATCCTCTACTGCTATCGGTATGGGGTAGCGATGTCTATGACTTTCCCGCTACTAGCTGGTTGCATCGAGCTTTAGTCGCTAACAATTTAAAAGAAGCCGACTGGATTGCTTCTACAAGTTACGTGATGGCAAAACAAACCAGATCTCTCTGTGAAGATATAGAACATCTAAGTATTACCCCCTTTGGCATCGATGTTGCTCAATTTTCTCCCCAACCCCAGCAAGATCCTAACTATTTGACGGTTGGTACGGTCAAAAAACTAATGCCCAAGTACGGGATTGATATCTTAATAAAAGCCTTTGCCCAAGCTAGACAAACTGCGATCGCCAATAATCCCGATTTAGCCCAGAAGCTAAGACTGACCATAGTTGGCGAAGGGACGCAGAGACAAGAATTAGAGGCTCTAGTTAAAGAGTTAGAGATCGAAGCGGTAACTACATTTGTCGGTGCAGTAGCTCATAAAGATGTTCCTCACTATCTCAATCAAATGGATATTTATGTAGCAGCTAGTCGGCTCGATAGCGAGAGTTTTGGAGTTGCGGTATTAGAAGCCTCTGCCTGTGAATTACCCGTAGTGGTTAGTAATGCTGGGGGTTTACCCGAAGTTGTCGAAGATGGAGTAACGGGATATATTGCCCCCAAAGAAGATGTTGCTGCTACCGCCACGGCGATAGGTAAACTAATTGTTAGTTCCGTAGAGCGCGATCGCTTGGGTAAAGCAGGACGTAAACTGGTTTTAGACCGCTATGTCTGGTCAGAAAATGTCGATCTGATGTATGAAATATACGGTCGGGTATTAGCGGAATATGGGTAGAGACGTAATATATATTAAATAGTGAAGTGTAAGGAATTATCGACGATGGTAACTGACAATGCAAAGCTCGAAAGAGAAAGAGAGTTTCACGATCGCCGTTTTGCCGAAGATACAGAAAGGCAGCAGAAGGTAGGTAAGTTTTATCAGATAACTAAATCGATTCTGCAAGCCAAGGAAAAAATGCTGTTGGATCGCAGTAAGGGCGCAAAGGTAATTGAATATGGTTGTGGTACTGGTAGCTATGCCTTTAAGCTGGCTCAAAATGGTGCAGAATTAGTTACGGGAATAGACATTTCTCCGATTGCGATCGAGAAAGCCAAAGGGGTAGCAGTCGAGCGGGGAGTCGAGCAAAACACATCTTTTGAGGTTATGAATGCTGAAAGCCTGGAATTTGCACCCAATTCTTACGATCTGATCTGCGGTTCTGGTATTTTGCATCATTTAGATCTTAATCTCGCCATGGACTCCATTGTCAAAGTCTTGCAAGTCGATGGTAAAGCGATTTTTCTTGAGCCTTTAGGACACAATGTTTTAATCAATCTCTATCGTCGCCTAACTCCATCAATTCGTTCGGAAGACGAGCATCCCCTGTTAGACAAAGATCTGGCGTTTTTCAAACAGCATTTCCAGCAGGTAAACATTAGATATTTTTACCTCACCTCTTTAGGAGCAAGCTTTATTGCAGGTAAGCCTGGATTCAATTTTGTTTTGAAATCTTTGGAACTACTAGATTCGATCTTGTTAAAACTGCCGATCGTCAAAAAACAAGCCTGGATGGTTTTGATCGAACTATCTCAACCAATAAAACAATAGCTGCTCTCCGTCGAGAAAATATACTCTTGACTAGACTCGATCGAACGGGAATTAAAAAATGACTAAAATAAATTTTGGTGAGATTAAAAGTACAGAAATATTTGGCTATTCTCCCTTCAAGGCAAAAGATCTAGCCGACAAAATAGCCACAGGGACTAAACCTTCTCAGCTAACTGGGGATTTTATTTTAGTTGTTAAAGGTCAATGCGAGAATAATGCTGATTATGTTGCTGTGGTTATCTCTGCCGTATGCGTCATTCCCTATTATTTCTATTCTGGGAAGGGTCAATTTGTCCACGCCAAAAACATCTTTGAAGTTGTTCGCTTAGCCCAGCTTGATTGGCAGTGGAACGAAAATGCCTTGAGTTCGATGGTGAAGTTAAATCATTGTTTGGGAACTGATTCTCTGCATCAACAGGTGCAGCGAGTCGAGCCAGCGACAGTTTACTATTACCGTCAAGGGGAATTAAGCATCGTTAGAGACTCTTATCCTACCGATATCTTTGCTGCGGGCGATCGCCTTAATATCGACGAGGCGTTAGAGATATATAACTACGTCTGCGATGAATACTATTGCGATCGCCCAGTTTGCATGTCGTTGAGTGCGGGATACGATAGTCGTGTTTTGCTTGCCAGCCTGTTAAAGCGCGGTATCCAGCCCCCTACAGGTACAGAAGGCGCGCCAGATTCTACCGATGTACTGACTGCCCAGGCGATCGCTAAAGACTTTGGTCTAGAACACCGTACGATCGAGCTAACCGAACATGATTTTATCAATAATGCTGAAATAGCCGTTGAAGCTACCAGTGGCGAACTATTAATGAGCAGCGCCTGGGGTTCCTATATGTTTTTGCAGCAGGTAGAATTTCCTGGGGATGCCCTGCATTTAGCGGGAACTAATGGGGGTTTATTTAAGGCAAACTTTTCCAATCGAGAGCTATTCTATCAGGTAGCAGATCTGCTCCCAGACCGAGTTTTAAAACAGTTCTTTAATGCCTATCAAATATACAAACAGCGTCAGTATAAGGGCTTTCCCCTCACAGCTTGGCGCTGGAATCAGCAGGCTTTAAAATTATCAACTATTAGCGATCGCTGCTATCAACTGGCAGCAGTAGTGCGGGATTTTTCGGCTCAGGTAGACTATTTTCACACCTACTATCGCGTTAGAAACTACACGGGGAAAGGTTTGGCGCTATACAACCAAATCAATCTGACCAGTTCACCTTTTCTTGACTATCGAATGGTGGAGGTAGGAGCTAAATTGGCGAAAAAATATAAGGTCAACTCCTTTCTCCACCAGCAAATTCTCTTAGATAGCTATCCCCAGCTAGCCGAATATCCCATGAACGGCAAAAATATTTCCCCAACGCGATCGAGCCAGTATGCTTGGTTAGAAAAGTCACAGCAATCTTCAGCAAGGAAAAGTATTAACGTCAGGCTGATGGAAAACGCGGAGCTAATCGATATTTGCTATAACAGTCCCTATCTAGACTATTTTATGGCGCGTAAAGATCGACAGCAGGCGCTGGAAAATAAGATATTTGCCGTATTTTCTTTTCTGCTCACCATGCACTATGTCAGTCATAAAGCAGCGCAAATCAAAGTCGAACGGTAATGCACTTAATGTGAGTCAGCTTTGTTATAGTTCATTAGCTATCAGCCAATAATAAATCTAATCAGTCTATTTGGCGATCGCCAAGCTTCTTCCGAGTCAAAAAGCAAAACTGACCGCAAAACATCAGCTTAATCGCATTAACAGAAGCAGCATCTTTTCTAGTAATTTTCCCAGCCAGACTAATTAGTAAATTTAAGGGAGACTCCTTTTTCCACCAGCGAGAAAAGAATTTGGGAGCGCCTAAAATACGTCGAACAATTAAAGTTAGGGCATCAATACTCGGTCTAATCTCTATTACTTCTAAACCCGCTTTGATGGCAATCTCTTTGAAGCCATAGGGCGTATAGTTCCAAAAGCTAAAGGAATGATATGGCTCTAAATACGATACCGAACCGACGAAGTATGCACCAGGTTTAAGCACGCGGTTGATTTCTACTAACAGTGCTTCTGGATATCTAACGTGTTCAAACACCTGATTTGAATAGACAATATCAAAATAGTTATCTTCAAAGGGTATATTAATTCCGTCAAAAGTATAAAAATTGCCCGACCGCTCGCGAGAATTAACTTCAGGAGATTCATCAATATCTAAACCGTACCATTGCAGATCGTGACTACGGGCTTTAAACTTCGCCTCAGAATTACCCTCCCCACAGCCAAGATCCAGAACCTTTAGCACCGAGCGATCTCCCTGTAGCAAATATTGAATGTAGTATTCCGAATCAATCTGTGAGCTGTTGTCTTGGGGAATTTGCTCGGCAAGCAAATCGGTAAATTTCTGGCTGCTCATACGGCTTAGTTAAATGTAATCCTAAAATTAGTCTCAAAATTAGTCTGATTGTAGCTGGTAAACATGCACGGCAAAAGGTTCAAACCTATCTGTTAATGCGCCCTGCTGTAGAGCGATCGCTCTATTTTCTTGCAGAACCTCTATTGAGTCGACCTTAATTCTCGGCTGGAAAGCGATCTCCGTACTCACTCGATTGGGACTGTGATTGACGGCGATTAAAAATAAACTATTGTTTTGGGGATTACGAAATAGGCGGGCTTGGACGGTTGCCTGCTTGACTGAGGCTTTAGGTACAGTCGCCTGATTGGTAATAGCGGGTAGATACTCTTTTAGTTCCCGAACCAAGGGAGTTAATACATCATCGATCCACTGCTGTTGGGATAAATAATGCGCCCAAAATAAAAGACCATTAGCCTGCGCCAAAATAGAGCTATAGATCATATATCTTTCTTCTTCCAAGCTAGGCAGTCGCCGATTATTGCGAGGTTTGCCGTTTTTATCCTCTCCATAACCCTGTAAGGCAACCCAGAAGTTATCTTTTCTTCGAGCAATGTTGCCTGCCTCTGTAGTTAGTTTTCCAAACCTACCATCGTCTAAATTACAGAATTCGGAAGAATCAGAGTAGCAGGGATAGTTAAAGTAAATTACCGTATCCAAAGCCTTGAGGTACTTGTGTACATGAGTCAGATTGCCAAAAGCGATCGCGATCGTGTGTTCTGGATCTTCGGTTTTAATCGCGCCATAGACTCGCTCCAACAGACGGGGCGAGAGCTTCACATATTCTGGTTCGTCATATAGATACCAGCCAGATACCGCAGGATGGTTTTTCAACTTCCGTACAAACTGAGTAATCAGCCAGCGATGATCTCTTCTGACCTCTAGGCGGGGTATTTCTACCAGTACTTTAATCCCTGCTTCTAAAGCGCGATCGAGAAAAGCCATAACTTTTACCGCATCGCTTTTGCCCGTGTAGGGAACGACAAAATTTATTTCTTCTGCCGCAATTTGCTGTAGGGTATCTGGATAATCAATGCTGTTGTACCATCCCAGAGGAAAATCTGATTTTCGAGTCGTATTATCGGTTTGGCGCGAACGAGAATTAGGAAATATTGCAGCTTTGCTTTCCTGCAGGTTAATTGCCTCAGGCTTAAGTACCGAATCGTTATTTTTTGGCTGACTTGCTGCCCACAGCTCACTTCTAATCGTTCCTAAATGCCAGCTTATTAGCGAACGAGCATCGAAAGCCAGAACCAATAACAAAGCGACAGTTACTATTGCCCCGAAGAGGATCGATTTCAATTGCTGTCTCTTCATCTAATTTAAATCTTGCCCAAGCTATGCTTTTCCAGTTAATCTGCGATCGCTAGTAAAACAAGCGATCGTCGTCAATCCTCTGATGACTTTTTAGCGATCGCTCTAGTTCGAGCTACCGTTACTCACAATCGAATTTGAAGCACCTTAATTTCAAATAATAGTTAGCCAAAAATTAAAAAAACTCTGAAAAGAGATGAGTTAATCATAAAATGAAGGAATGGCTTAATCGACAAAGCAAAGCATTAAAACTTTAAAAGTGCATAATTTCAGCCGTTCGAACCTAATAGAGATTAGCCAATAACCGTTCATATTGAACTTTTACGTGAGTATTTGACGACAAATTTACTAACTAATGATACAAGTATAGATACTTTAGACCAGCAATCAACATGAGTGTCAGTAAAGATCCTTCCACTTCTATGGTTTTTTCCTCTTATCGAGAAAATCCCTCTGTCTCAATTGCAATTCCGACTTACAACGAAGTGGAAAATATTGAAGTAATAGTTAAGAACTTCTTGGCTTCTGGTTATCCCAACCTGCTGGAAATTGTGGTGATCGATGGCAGAAGTACGGATGGCACGAAGGAAAGATTAAAACGTCTAGCCTATTCATATCCTCAAGTAAAAATTGTTGAGAATCCTCAAAGGATACAGTCAGCAGCTCTGAATCTAGGTTTGGCAGCTTCTCAGGGAGAATTTTTTTTGCGTGCTGATGCTCACTGCGAATATGCTCCTGACTATATCGAACAGTGTGTAGCAGCTTTTAAAGAGTCTCAGGCATTAAACGTTGGTGGCTGTCAGAGGTTTGTCGCCAAAGAGCCGTTTCAGGCAGCAGTAGCGATCGCTTCTCGCAGTTTGCTGGGTAACGGTGGGGCTAAATATCGAGATCCAACCTACACTGGCTACGGCGACACGGTGTATTTGGGCTGCTTCAATCGGCAAGCCTTACTAGAATTAAATTCGATGCCCGATCGAGAAGTTTTTGATACATCTCAAGTTACCAATCAAGACGCAGAATTAAATCAAAGACTGCTCGATAAAGATCCCAAAGCCATCTACATCAGCTCTAAAATTAAGGTTTGGTACTATCCCCGCAAAACTTGGAAATCCTTGTGGACGCAGTATTTTAAATATGGTAGGGGACGCTATCTGACCAATACAAAACATCCAGAGCGATCGCATATTCGGGGTAAACTGCCCTTCATCTTCTTCTCCAGCATAATTTTGCTATTGATTTTAGATCTGTTTTTTCTACAGACAAATCTGCATATGAAAGAAGTTTGCATCATTGGTATTCTTCTCGCATTTGCTGAAAGTTTGCGCGTTAATTTAAGCCTCAAAAATAAGTTTACTACCGAAATTTGGCGTGGCAACCCGCACAAAACTCCTTCTTTTCTCAGCCGTTGGTTCTACTGTGGTATTGTCATTCTTACACTGCCAGTAGCTCACTTCTCTGGCTATGGATTTCAAGGAATCAAAGACCGTATTCTGGCTATTAGAGGTTGGTAATTACCAGAGATAAACCTTAGCCTATAGCAGTAAAATTATTTAACTATTCCAGTTAACTAAAATCAAAAAATTAAATATATTTGTATCTCCAGACACTTATCTAAGCACTATCCACTAAGTAACTCAAATAGCTCTTTTTTGAGTTTGACCCTATAAAGTAACAAAATTTGGTTAAATATTCTAAGTTGCCATTTCAACGATCCTACCCAGATTAGGTCGTTTAATTATGAATTTTATAGTTGGGAGTAAAATATGAAAGTTATCATTTTGGGGGGAGACGGATTTTGCGGTTGGCCCACCTCTCTACACTTATCGAATCTCGACTTTGAAGTAATTGTTGTCGATAATTTATCCAGACGCAATATAGATAATGAATTAGAAGTTAGCTCTCTAACACCAATTGCACCTATTGGGCAAAGATTATCTACCTGGAAAGGCATTACAGGTAAAGAAATCAAATTTCACAACATAGATATTGCTCAGGAGTACGACCGTTTACTAGCTTTAATCTCTACGGAAAAGCCAGACGCGATCGTTCACTTTGCGGAGCAGCGAGCTGCGCCTTATTCGATGAAATCTTCTCGGCACAAGCGCTACACGGTTAACAACAACCTCAATGCAACCAACAATTTACTCTGTGCGATCGTGGAATCTGGGTTAGATATTCACCTAGTACATTTGGGTACGATGGGAGTCTATGGTTACGGTACGGCAGGAATGAAGATTCCCGAAGGCTATTTGGATGTGGAGGTTGTCACCGATACGGGCGATCGCATCCAGCAAGAAATCCTCTATCCAGCCAATCCTGGTAGCGTCTATCACATGACAAAAACTCAGGATCAGCTATTTTTCTATTATTACAACAAAAACGACGGTATCCGCGTTACAGACCTTCATCAGGGCATTGTTTGGGGAACAAACACCCCCGAAACTTTGATGGACGAAAAGCTGGTCAACCGTTTTGACTATGATGGCGACTACGGTACTGTCTTAAACCGCTTCTTGATGCAGGCTGCGATTGGTTATCCTCTCACGGTTCACGGTACTGGTGGTCAAACAAGAGCCTTTATCCATATTAAAGACACCGTACGCTGCGTCCAACTGGCGATCGAAAATCCTCCACCTCAAGGCGAACGAGTTAGAATCCTCAATCAGATGACGGAAACTCATCGAGTCATCGATCTAGCGAAGATGATTTCGACCATGACTGGGGGCGAAATTGCCTACCTAAAGAATCCTCGTAACGAAGCGGTAGAGAATGAGCTGTTTGTTAAAAATCAGCGCTTTATCGATCTGGGATTGGAACCAACGACTTTGAGCCAAGGATTACTCAAAGAAGTAACCGAAGTAGCAGAAAAATATGCTCACCGTTGTGATAAGAGCAAAATTCCCTGTACCTCTTTATGGATTCAGCAAAAAGTACCAGCATCTGCGAGTAATGGCGTAGATGCTCCCAAAACCACAAAAGTTTAGCTAGAATTTATTCAGCATGTATTTGGCGGGCAGTTCTATCAATGCCCGCTTTCTTAGCTTTAAATGCTTAGATTTTGATGGAAATAGACTTCATCTGAACCATCATCATTAATTTTGGCTAAAGATCCTGCTCTTAAATAGTTTCTTTGTCTAATTAGTTTCAGCATTGTGGGATTATTGCTTTCTGTCGAGATAAACAGCTTTTGATGTTTGTATTTCGCCTCAACTTCTGTTAACAACTGCGAGGCAATCCCCCGACGACGATATTCGGGATGCACGCACAAAAAAGAAATCAAAGGATGTCCACACAGGCAGCTATTTTCCACTACGGTTATATACGCCACAGGTTTATCTTCTACTAGATAGACTCGTAAACGCTGTTCGGCAATTTCTCTACTTCTGTCCCCCGCAAAATCATCAAAAGCATCAATTAAATCTAAGTCAGCCAGAATTCCCAAACGAATCATAAAATTTTGGTTGTTAAATAAATATAGCGATCGCAAATTTTTTGCCCCTTAAAAACACGAGACAAGGCATGCCTTGTTTCTACCGTAAATCTCCTGGTTTTAATCCCAACCAACGATCGCCTTCTAGCTGCACGATCATCATTTTGCAGGGTTCATCACCCACCGTACCCGAAAGATGTCCCTGAATTCCCTTCTCATTTGGTTTGGTATTCTGATCGCCACCAAAAGATATTTCTCCTGTTCCCATTTCCACTCTCTGACCGTCCATTGTCTCGACAAACCATTTACCCGTTAGGGGTATGATCCACTGAGGTTGGGGGTTTTCGTGCCATTCTCCCACCCAGTCAACGGGTAACTCCGCAAAGACTATTTTTGATTCGGCGGTCAAAAGACGATTGTTCCATTGGGGTGCTGCATCACCACTCATGCTTTCCTTGGCAAAATTAGTAAGCTCACATTGAGTCTGATGGCTAACTCCCTTTTCGTCTGTCCAGACGTGCCAGTAGCTTAATTTAGGCGGGGTTTGATTATTAGTCATAAAGGTTGTATTTCTCGCTGCTAATTATTCTCTATTCTTTTATTTAACGATTAATTTGCCTGACGTAGAGATTTAATTGCTGCGATCGCCGTTTTCCCAACTGTCTCGATCTCATCTGAAGTATTAAATCTGCCAATACCAAACCGCAGCGAAGCATGAGCTAATTTCTCATCTCGTCCTAAAGCAGTTAACACGTGAGATGGCGCGGTAGACTCCGAAGAACAGGCAGAACCAGAGGACACGGCGACTACAGACTGTAGTGCTAACAATAAAGCCGAACCATTAACTCCTTCAACGCTAATATTGAGGTTATTTGGCAGACTGCGATCGAAATCACCATTTAAATGAATACCTTCTAGAGGTTCAAACATTGACCAAAGCTGCTGCTTGAGCTTCATCAGCCGTTCGGACTCAGATTCCATCATTTCGACCCCAATTTCTAAAGCCTTGGCAAAACCGACTATCTGAGGAGTATAGAGCGTACCCGATCGCCTACCTCTTTCTTGTCCTCCTCCCTGTATCTGCGAGGCTAACTTAACTCTGGGGTTGCGACGACGTACGTATAAAGCGCCGATGCCTTTTGGTCCATAGATTTTATGAGCGGTAAGAGACATTAGATCGATCTGCATTGCTGTCACATCAATCGGGATTTTAGCGATCGCCTGGGCTGCATCAGTATGAAATAAAATATCTCGAATATGACATAGTTCCCCAATTGCTGCTAAGGGTTGCAGTACGCCAATTTCGTTGTTAGCTGCCATGACTGAAACCAAAACCGTATCTTCTCGTAGCGCGGATTCTAGTTTTGTTAGATCTAGAATACCGTTTGCCTGTACGGGTAAATAGGTAACTTCAAAGCCCAGAGTTTCTAAGTAAGCACAGGGATCTAATACCGCCCGATGTTCGGTGGCGACGGTGACAATATGTTTACCCTGGCTAAAGTAGGCTTCGGCAACACCTTTAATAGCCAGGTTATTAGCTTCCGTTGCCCCACTGGTAAAGACAATTTCTTCTGGGGTAGCGTCGATGATTTCGGCGATCGCTTCCCTGGCATTTTTTACCGCAGCACTAGCCTCCCAGCCATATACATGGGTGTTCGTAGAGGGATTACCAAAGCTCTCGGTAAAGTAGGGCAGCATTGCGTCTAATACTCGCTTGTCCATGGGGGTAGTGGCGTGAGCATCGAGATATATCGGGCGTTTGGTCATTTTTTTTAGTTCTTAGTCGTTAGTTTTTAGTGATTAATGGATTTGTTCGATCGCCATAGCAGTAATTTGTTTGATGTAACGTCCACAGATAAACACAGATGAATTAATCAATCGGCTTTCTTATCGGCTGAATTTTTTGATGTATTAGATAGTTTGATATGAGGCTTTGATAATAAATGTTTAATTTAGAGTGTGATAGTTTGTTGTCGATCGCTTTTGGGCAATATAGAGCAATCGTTTAAGGGCATGGCGCTGTTCTGCCCATACAGTACAGAATTATTAATCATGCACTATAAATTTAAGCCTCGAAATCATATCTGCTCTATCGTTTGGACGTTATTTTTATTAATCACTGTTACCAAAGAAACTAAGCTAATCAATGGTGTTACCAGTGCTGCTTTATTTGGCTTGCCTACCATTGTGGCGGGAATTAATCTACGAGAAAAAGCCGAACGTCTAAACCGCAGGCGAATTATTAGAATGATTACAGAAAAGCAAATGCTCACTGTTAGTCAAGCTGCCAATATTTTAGATATTCCTGCTCCAGAAGCTCAAGCAATCTTGAGTCAACTCTATCGGGAAGCGAGAATTGAGATTGGTAATCGCAGTGATGACATGGCTGTTGTTTACCTTCCCCCAAAATAATTATGACTGAATGTGCGATCGCTCTTGGCAGTAATCAGGGAGATTCTTTAAGTATTTTAGAGAGTTCTCTCAATGCCCTCAATCAAATTCCTGGTATAAATCTTAAGACTACTTCAAGCTGGTATCAAACTAAACCCGTTGGCACTCCCGAATCCCAGGCTGATTATCTCAACGGCTGCGCTTTACTAACTGCACAGCAAAGTCCAGAAGAATTATTAGCCATTCTCCAGTCAACTGAAATCCAGTTTGGTCGAACTAGCAAAGAAGATTTACAGCCCCGCACTTTGGATTTAGATTTGCTGCTATATGGCGATCTGGTCTTAAATACGCCAAATTTGACTTTACCCCACCCAAGAATGACAGAGAGGGCTTTTGTTCTCGTACCCTTAGCAGAGATTGCTGCTGACTGGATCGAACCAGTATCGGGCAAGAAAATCGCCAAACTGGTCAAAAAGGTTAATACCAAAGGTGTAAAACCATATGTCACGGCGTAGAAAATTATCACGCAATCTGAGAACTAGTTAGATCGATTCGTCCCGCATCGATTAAAGCGCGATCGCGTATCCGACAAGAATCACACAAGCCACAAGGGTTTTTCCCTCCCTGATAACATGACCAGGTATCGGCTATCGGTACGTTTAATTCAAGAGCGCGACGGACAATATCTACCTTGGAATCATTTACTAAAGGCGCAACTAGTTGAGGCGCATGACCTTCTACTCCTGCCTTGGAAGAAAGATTAGCTAGCTGTTGAAAGGCTGCTAAATATTCGGGACGACAATCGGGATAACCCGAATAGTCCACCGCATTAATGCCCAAGTAAATCGCCTGAGCGTTTTTTGCTTCTGCCAGAGAAAGTGCGATCGCCATAAAAACTGTATTGCGTCCTGGCACATAGGTAGAAGGGATTACATCGGGTTCTATACCAGTTTGGGGAATGCTCATCGACTCATCCGTCAGGGAAGATCCACCCCATTGAGCGAGATCGATCTCGCTGATAAAGTGTTCGGTAATATTTAAGGCTGTAGCAATCTTTTTGGCTGCTGCCAATTCCTTCTCATGCCTCTGCCCATAACGGAAAGAAAGCGCAATAACCTCATAGCCTTCGGCGATCGCGATCGCTGCGGTGGTGGCGGAATCCAATCCTCCAGAAAGTAGGACTACTGCTTTTTGCATATTCGTATCTAGTGTAAATCGCTTCGTTTTAATTTATCGTTTTTAGCGATCGGCAGCAACAAGCAAAGCTTGCTTAGTCGTCTGAAATTTTTAGTTTCTTAACTCGCCACGTTTTTTGTCCTGTAGTTAGAGTTTATGCCTGTAGAAATCACAATATCTTTAGGCTTAGTTTTGAAAAATGGATCTAAAATCGACTCTAACTGTTACTTGACGAGATAAAAAATACGCTTATGCTTTTGAAAAATACAAAACATCAACTTTCAAAACTCTTGAAACCGTTTTGGAGACGATTCTATAGATCGGACTATCTGCTGAGTCAGGACTAAAACAGCTAGAAAAAGTTACGAGACAGCTTTTCAACGAGAGAGAAATATAAATATCGTGTATTCTTTATGCGGAGTGACGCTTGGCGTAGTGTATCAAATTTAAACACCTTCTCAACTCGACTTAATTGGATAAAGTCTAGCCGATAGCTTACAGCTACAAAAAGCTAAGATAAGTAAATCTCAAACATTACACAAACTAGATGATTCAAGGAGAAACTATCGTTGCGATCGCGACTGCCATTGCCCCAGAACAGGGTAGCGTGGGTATCGTGCGTCTGTCGGGAACAAAATCTCTGGCGATCGCTAAAAGCTTGTTTCACTCTCCAGGCAAGCAGGAATGGTCTTCTCACCGCATTTTATACGGCTATATTCGCGATCCTAAAACTAAGCAAACCGTAGACGAAGCCCTGTTAATGTTAATGCTGCAACCTCGTTCCTTCACTCGCGAGGATGTAGTAGAGTTTCACTGTCACGGCGGGATTATGGCGGTACAGTCAGTCTTACAGCTATGTGTGGCGCAAGGTGCAAGATTGGCACAGCCTGGGGAGTTTAGCCTCAGAGCTTTTTTAAACGGCAGAATCGATCTAACTCAAGCAGAAAGTATTGCCGAACTAGTATCGGCACAGTCACATAAAGCATCTCAAGTAGCCTTGGCAGGTTTGCAGGGCAAGTTAGGCAGTCCAATTAAGGATTTGAGAATTACCTGTCTGGATATTTTGGCAGAGGTAGAAGCGAGAATCGACTTTGCCGACGATCTTCCACCCTTGAATGAGGCTGAAATCGAACAGCAGCTTGAGACTGTCTTAACTCAGGTTAATAATATTCTGGCAACGGCTGAACAGGGCGAGTTACTGCGAAACGGTTTAAAAGTCGCAATAGTAGGCTGTCCCAACGTCGGCAAATCTAGCTTATTAAACGCCTGGAGTAAAAGCGATCGCGCCATCGTTACAGATTTACCAGGAACTACCCGCGACGTAATTGAATCTACCCTAGTAGTGGGGGGTATTCCGATTCAGGTACTAGATACTGCTGGCATTAGAGAAACCGTCGATACTGTGGAGAAAATAGGTGTAGAGCGATCGCGCAATGCAGCCCAAGATGCCGATCTTGTCTTGTTAACTATTGATGCTTCTCAAGGTTGGACAGTCAGCGATCGAGCCATATATCAGCAGGTGAAAGATAAGTCCCTAATCTTGATTATCAACAAAGCCGATCTAGCTTCTCCCAAATCTGTAGACTATCCTGCTGAAATTAAACATACAGTCCATACAAGTGCTGCAAACCACCAAGGTATTACAGACTTGGAATCAGAAATTCTTACTTTGGCTCATGAGGGCAAAATAGTAGCAGCTAATTCGGAAGTAGCGGTTAACCAAAGACAGGCATCAGCTTTAACTCAAGCCAGAGTATCCTTGGAACAGGTACAGGAGACAGTTACCAATAAATTACCCCTAGACTTTTGGACGATTGACCTACGGGGGGCAATTCAAGCACTAGGGGAAATTACAGGAGAAGAAGTTACCGAATCTGTACTCGATCGCATCTTCAGCCGTTTTTGTATTGGTAAGTAGGGGCGCTTCGCGAAGCGCCCCTACAGGATTCGTCCTATCTGCCTTTACCTAAGATTACGACTCTTAAAGTTTTAATGGCGATCGAAAAATCCATCAGTAGAGAATAGTTTTTGATGTAGTAAAGGTCGTAAGCAACTTTTTGATAAGCATCTTCAACCGATGCACCGTAAGGGTAGCAAACCTGCGCCCAGCCAGTAATACCAGGCTTAACTAGGTAACGAACATCATAGTAAGGAATCTGTTCTCTTAACTGCATGTCAAATTCGGGACGTTCGGGACGCGGTCCAACTAGACTCATCTCACCTTTAAACACATTCCAAAGCTGGGGAAGTTCGTCAATTCTGGTCATGCGAATAAATGCCCCAACTTTAGTAATCCGAGGATCTTTCTTTTGCGCCCACTGGACACCTTTAGACTCAGCATCTTGACGCATCGAGCGAAATTTATAAACTCGAAACTTCTTACCGTTTAGTCCAGTTCTAACTTGGGAATAGAAGATCGGACCAGGGCTGCTTACCTTGATAGCTAAAGCAGTTGGTATAGTGATCGGTAAAGAAACAACAATCATTGCTGCGCCTACAGAAATATCAATTAACTGCTTGAGCTTGGCTTTAATTCTATTGTGCAGGATGTTAAATCCAGAAGTGAAGGCAAACCAATCATCTTGAACATATGCGGGGGGAATCTTCTGCCAAAACTGTTCGCAATAATCGGCAATGCTATATACATATACCCCACGCAGCCTCATGTCCATCAACTCTCGAACCATCTGCTGGGATAAATTTCTCTCCGCACCGTCGATCAAAATTCCCGACCAGTATTGCTTTTTCCAGGTGGAATTAAGACCGCTAACGTCATTCATTATGGCAGTGTTGCCACCAGATTCCCGAGAGGAATACGAACCGTTATTGGCAAAATTATCAGAGAAAGATACAAACTCAGTTCGAGAATTTAATTTACGGTGTTCCTTGCTAAAATCTACAACTTTTTGATAGTCACCCAATACCAAAAATCGGCTCGGTTTTTGATTCGCTTTCAACCATCCATCGACTATTGTTCTGCTAAATAATGCCCAAAGCAAAAACAGACTGGCACTAATTAGCAATACGCCTCGACCTACAATTGGTTCAGTACCCCACAATCCTGTGATATATACTCCAGAAGTAACTGCCGTTACCGCAGCTAATATACCCAAGATCGCTCTTTCGGATAAACGTACTCCAGAAACTTCTCGATTCAGTTTATAGGTATCGGTCAAATATAAACCAAACAAATACATCGCAATCAAAGCATACAAAACAGGATTACTGAAATCCAATGATTGGGATACCCGTAAGTTAAGAGCGAGGTTGATGCAGAATACTAAACCAGCAATATCGCCGATAATTAGCAGCCAAACAATAGTCATACGGGATGTATGACTATACATTAATAAAGTCGATAAATACTTCGACGATTTTTTACTGTATAACATTTGTGGTGATGGAAAGGTGTTTTAGTTCAAGGGATTTTTATAATTAATGATTATTTTACAGGAGAAACCGTAAAATTACCGATTAAATTTGGCTTTTTTACTATTGCTAACCGCAGTTTTACTGATTTGCTAAATCTAAATATTTTAATCATCGAAGTATAATTCAAAACATTTATGAAACCGCTTGAATTAATCCAAGATATTATTTGTGTATAAAAGTTAAATTGGGCTATTAATTATTGGGGATTACACGAAATCAGTTCTGAATATTAGATTGTGGACGTTCCAACTCCCTGACTAATCGATGTTTAGCAAGTAGTTTACCAACCTTAATGTATGGCAATATAAAAATATAAACAAATGCTATTTAAAACCTTTGCAAACATAATACTTCCTTGATAAACAAATGAAATAAACACAGATGAAACTATTAATTTCACTTAAAAACCGTTAAAGTGTGATGAGAAATACAGATTGGCGAATATAAATCCGATCGCTTTAGAAATGATTGTCTAGTTCTAATTGAACTACAAGCTAGCTAATTTAAATTATTAAATGACAGGATATTCTCAGCTTTTTTATGTAATAGCTAACAATATTTGGCGATTATTCATCGTCTTGACGTTCATAACTGGTTGCAGTGGCAATCTGCTAACTCAGCCTGAGATAATTCCAGGAGGCATCAACAGCAATTCCCCAGAAGAGTACCCAGCATATAGTCAAGACGGTCGATACCTAGCTTTTGTCTCAGATCGTCGCGGTCAAAGAGACATTTTTCTCTACGATCTTCAGACTAAGCGTCTCGTTTCCTTGCCTAATTTAAATCGTCGAGATTCAATGCAAGACCAGCCTGCTTTAAGTGGGGATGGACGATACATTGCCTACGTCTCTACAGAAAGAGGCAAAACAGATATTTTTGTCTACGATCGCCAAACGCAAAAATCGGAATTATTGACGGTCAATGTCAAAGGCTCTAGTAAGCAGCCGACTATCAGTGGAGATGGAAGTCAGGTTGCTTTTCAAGCGAGTCAACTGGGACAGTGGAAGATTGTTATCGTTAACCGTCGAGTAGACGGTAATTAGCCCCATTTTTAAATTGATACGATTAGACTGGGTAGCTGTAAGTTACAAGCCGTAGGCAGCATTTGAAAATTACGCAGTTAAATTAATTTCTCTTTCGATCTTGATACGGGCTAAACACTTTGATGTTTGCTTTTAACCTTGGGACTCTATTAGCTTTTTTACCGTCTGCTTGAATATAGATACCTGTTCGTCATTTGGTTGAGTTTGTTGCCATGCTCTTCTTTGCATCAGGCGATCGCAATACTTCTCGATCTTAGTAATCTGACTTAGATCGAAACCTAATTTACCTACTAATAGAATATTGTTTCCCACCACAATATCCCCCAAAGAAAGACTCTCTCCCCCAAAATAGCGATCGTCTCCCAATAATTCTGTCAGAAACTTGAGTATACGTTTTATCTTACGTTTTGCTTTGGCTAACTCTGGAGAATCTTCTGCTGCACCAATTAGAGGGACTACCAATGAAGATAGTTCGTTATTAGCTACCATTTGCGCCATTCTCACTTTGGCGAGTTGAGACGGATTGTTCGGCAGTAAAGAATGCTGGGAATACTTGCTTTCTAGATAATCTAAGATTGCCAAAGATTCTAATACTCGTAAGCCATCATCGACAATTACGGGAACATGATGGAAGGGACTGATTTTGAGAAAGTCGGGTTTGAACTGTTCACCGTCTTTAAGACTAATTACTATTGGATCGAAAGGAATCTCTTTTTCTAATAAGGCAATCCAGACACGACGAGCAAGAGGAGATAAAGGATGATAGTAGAATTTCAGCATTAAATTAATTACCCTCTATTTTCTTGATAGGCACGGAGAGCCAGTTTACCTGCGGGAGTTGCCCGCAATTCTTCTATTTGCACAGCTTGTTCGGAAGATAGCTTTGATAATCGAGAGTCATAAAAAGGATGATTTAGTGGACGCAAGATAGGAGAAGCTAAAGCAGCAAAAGTTAGATCCGCAGCCGTGAAATAATCGTCGACTAAATATTTTTGACCCGAAGCCAATTTTCGATCTACCACAGCAAAAACTTCTCTAATATCCTGTAAAGCTGCATCTTTAGTTGCGGAATCAATCTGATAAAACTGTTCTAATAATTGAGGAATTTTAGGAAAGCTGAATATAGCTTTTACTCTTTCCCCTAACGGCGCTTTTAACCCCCAGGCGATCGCAACTTTGAGCGGTTTTTGTATGGCATAGTAGTAACCCCAAGTGCGAGACGCTACTCCCAACTTTTCATCGAAAAGTTTTTCTAATGTCTCTACCCGATCTCGTAATTCTGGATCTTCTGGGTACAGCTTTTTTGATTTGGAAATACTATCTAGGTAATGCAATATATCTTTGGAATCTGTATATGCTTTATTTTCTGTAACTAATACAGGTACGCTCGATCCACCATGACGAGAAGTATATTGTTTGTGAAACGGTGGTGCATGATCTTCTTCTATATAGTCAATATCTAAATAATCCATTGCCCAACGGACTTTTTCACAATAGTGACTAATTGCGATCGCAATTAACTTGGGCTTATTTTTATCTGACATATCCATACTTGTTTTTATATCTCTGACTATTTATTTTGCAGACCGAACGGTCTTTTTTAAAGCAAAAAAATTACATGGCTTTATTTAAGACTATCCTGCAGATATATTTTTAGGTGAGCGATCGCCCTCCTTAAATGAACTGGATTTTTTTCTAGCTTACTCATCATCATTGCCCCTTCAATATTACAGATAATAATAGTCGCGATCGCATCGGCTTCTACAGTCGGCTCGATCTCTCCTTTTTTAATACCTTTCTCAATAATCCTCACAATCAAACCACGCCAAGAATTAATTGCTGTTAAGGCGCGATCGCGCAGGGGAGAATCAGTATCATCAGTTTCAATTGCCGTGTTTAGAATTGGACAACCACCAACAATAGGCGGATCGTCAATATAGGTTAAATAGGCAGAAACTAAAGCATCTAATCTTGAGATCGCATTGCGTTTCGTTTTCACCACACTCCAAATTCTTTGACTTAACAAGCTCACTGCATAATCGAATGCTGCTAAAGCCAATTCATCTTTGCTTGCAAAATGATTGTAAATTCCTCCTTTTTTCAGTCCAGTCGCCTGCATAATATCCACCATAGAAGAAGCTGCGTAACCTTTTTGGTTAAATATGGGTGCCGATCTCTGAATAATACGTGCTTTAGTTTCTTGTGCTTTTGACATTTTGATTACAGACCGATTGGTCTTTTATCTACTTTATCACTAATCCAAATATTCTTAAAAATATTTGTTGACTTTTAGATCAATAAGTACTATATTACTATCAAGGTTGGCAAGCGCTATATACGACTTTAATTAAGGGAACTTGGCAGTTCCCCTTTTTATCTTTATCACTACAAAAAATAAGAGCAATGACGAGTACCACTACCGTGTCTAGTACTCTAGATACCTGCACGCTAATTTACGTTGAAGTAGCGGAAAATTCCAATAAAGTTTGGCGAGGAAGCATTAAAAACGACGGCACGTTTATTGCTGAGTGGGGGAGAGTTGGCAATAGTCTCCAGTGCAAAAGACACGTTATGGGTTCAATTGCTTTAGCGAGAAACAAGTTTGAACGTATCAAACGTCAAAAGATTAGAAAAGGCTATACAACAGCTCAGGTATTAGATCCAGAAAAACAGCAAAGCACCACAATTACTGCCGATCGGCTAGAAGAGATCGCAGCCAAGCAAATAAATTGCGGCAGAGATCCCAGATCGAAAGAGTTAATTAGATATCTAGTTAAAAGCAATATTCATAAAATCACTTCCCAAACTGATATTACCTATAGTACAGCCAGAGGATTTACTACCCCTGTTGGTAAAATTATGCCCCAGGCGATCGCTAATGCCAGAAATTATCTGATTCAAATTGCTGCTACTCGCCAAAGCAATAGATATAAACTACGTCAGTTGGTTAGTAAATATCTTCGTTTAATTCCTCAAGCTTTAAGCTCAAAATTAGACGAAACACAATTCTGTAACCTTCAGGAAATTCAGCGCCAGTACGAAATTCTCAATGCTTTAGAAGCTGCTGTTAATGTCAATACTCAATCCCAACAGATATTTGAATGTGCCGTCAATCGCTTACCAGGAAGCACGATCGAAGGAAAAAAAACCTTCCGTCGAATAGATCGGCTTTATAAGTCTACTGTTAATCAAAATCATATTGCAGCCAAGTATAAACTCAGGAGAATTTATGAGTTGGATATCCCCAGCATGAGAAAAGCATTTTCTGCCAAATCTCAGACTCTCAGCAATGTCAAACAACATTGGCATGGTACGAAAGCCAGTAATCTTTTGAGCATTCTTCAACAGGGTTTAATTATTCCCCCTGCGGATGCTAGCCAGTGTACGGGGAGAATGTTTGGTAACGGCATCTATGGCTCGGAGCAATCTACCAAAGCTCTAAACTACGCTACAAACTACTGGAATTCTTCGGGAGAAGATGAGGAACGAGTGTTTATGCTGCTGTGCGATTTTGCAATGGGTAAAGAGTATCATCCTCAAGGGTCTAATCGCCGTTTTCCTGTATCTGGGTATGACAGCACCTATGTTGCTCCTAGTACAGCCAGTACGATTAACCAAGAAAGCATTGTTTATAGTACCAGCCAGGTAAATATTAAGTACCTTTGTGAGTTTGTTTAACCTATAACCTACAACGGCTTCGCCTTATATTTGATAATAATTGGCGATCGCTATGATTTCAACAGTCAATCAATCTCTACTCAATCAATTTTAGTTCAGCAAATTTACCATGTAGTGGAGTTTTAGAAGCTAGACAGCAAAGTAATATGCTGTTCTACTACTCACTACTTACTACCTATTCTTACTCGATTAAACTCATGCCGATCGATCTTGCTTCTCACCAAGCTGTTTGCGATCGATAATTGCCTGACGAAAGCCCAAAACAACCAAAATATTGGAAAAAGTCAGAAATATTTCCGCACTGCCGTGTAGCCAATCTACGTTTGCCAATTCTTCGCCATAGTGAACTTTGGCATAAATCCCCGCCGGAATAGTTATAGCAACAAAAACTAGCAGCACATAAAAACCAATTAAGGCTAAACGAGGTGTTTTGCCAGAGCGAGTCATAAACCAGAGAAAACCCAGATAGGGAAACAACGAAATCGCAAATAGACTTTCCTTATTCATCAGAATTGAAGTTGTAGTTATTCTCAGTAGAAACTATGGTCGTACAAGGCTGCATCAAAATAGATCTGTTATTAGCTTCGTAGGTAGCGGGTAGCAAGTACTCTTTGTGCCTACGTGCAGACAAGCGAGTTAGTTGTGCCTGCTGCCTTCACACTCAATTTGATTCAACTTCCGACTTGCGAGAACTGCGCCAAATTCCCCAGGCTGCGATACATACGGTAAAATTTCCTACTACTGTCATAGCTGCCTGAAGAATTACCAACCAATCTAAAGAATGTGCGTTGTCAAAGAAATGCCAAGTACAGGCACACATAGCACTTACCAAAGCGGGTAACATGGCAAAGGAAAGATTATACCAAGCGCGATCGCCTGTAATTTCGCCATACTGCCAAATATAATAAATCGCCGCAGCCCATTCTAAGACGCTAGAGACGTGAACTATCCAGGTGGGAATTGATAATGCGTGCATTGCTTGCCTCGATCCTGGGAGGGGAATTAGTTACTAATTTATTGTACAAGGCATTGCTTTACCTCTATCTTGATATTTTACGCTCTAGCCATTCAACAACCTGCTTGCCCAAGCTTACACCGTTGAGTCGATCTATTTCTCTGATTCCCGTCGGACTAGTAACGTTTACCTCGGTTAAGTAACCACCGATTACATCAATCCCGACAAAATAGAGATTGTCCTGCTTCAATTGAGGTGCAACCGCAGCACAGATTTCCTGCTCTCTCTCTGTGATATCGACTTTGGCAGCCTTTCCGCCTACTGCCATATTACCCCGAAACTCATTGCCACTAGGAATGCGATTGACTGCGCCAATTGGTTCGCCGTCTAACATAATAATTCTTTTATCTCCTTCCTTGGCTGCTGGTAGATATTGCTGCACCATTACGGGTTCTCTTCCCTGGTGGGTACTAACTTCGACAATAGAATTAAAATTGCGATCGCCTGCTTCTAAAAATAAGATGCCTTCTCCACCTTTTCCGCCTAGAGGCTTCAAAACTGCCGATTTTTGGCGATCGACGAACTTAGCAATTACGGCTTTATCCTGACTGACTATGGTTTCAGGGATCGCATCGGTGAATTGCAATGCATAAACTTTCTCGTTTGCGGTTCTCAATCCTTGAGGCGAGTTAACTACCAGGGTTTTATTCGGATCGACTAAATCTAAAATATAGGTCGTATACAGGTACGGTACAGTGACAGGAGGATCGGTACGCATAAATACGGCGTCCATTTCCTCCAAACAAACTAAAGCTTTATTACCCGTCTGATACCAATCTGCCTCTGCCTGCCAACGTCCATCGACTAAACTAACGGGTTTGAGATTGACCGACTGTAAATATCCCCAAGCTTTTCCCTCAACAATACTCAGTTGGCTGGCTTCGGTAATCCAGACTTGATGACCTAAAAGCTGCGCTGCTTCCATCATGGCAACACTACTATCGTGTCCAGGATCTAGTTTAGCGATTGGATCGATGATAAATGCGAGTTTCACCCTGTTTTCCTTAAGTTAAATGCTTTGTACCTTCAGCTTACTAAAGTACCGCTTTAGAATACCTCTCTACAACAAAGCTTCTAATTCGCCTTTCATTTCGAGATCGTAAATATCATCACATCCACCAATATGGCGATCGTCAATAAAAATTTGTGGCACGCTCGATCTGCCGTTTGCTCTAGTTCTCATCTGACTTCTCCCCTTCTCATCGCCATCAATACAATATTCAATATATTCAACTCCTTTCTTATCCAATAATCCTTTTGCTCGAACGCAAAATGGACAACGACTCCAGGTATATATCTCTACTTTTGCTGCCATAACTAATCAAATGTTAAGTTTCATTGCCACACTACTATCTTAAACTGATTTGCTCGTAGAAACAGTCGATTCGAGTACGTTTCTGATTTAGTATCTAAAATCTTTGACAATTTATTTAAATGTAGTTAGAGAAGCTTAAAATATCAGACTCAAAAATTCAGGATTATCTAAACTATAAAATTTATGAATAACTAACAAATAGCTGCGCTGCTTTCTGCTACTCAAATAAAGAATTTATAAGATTGCTAATTGTAGAGATAGTAATTCGGATTATTTACTGGACAGTTAAATGACAAACTGTTAGTTTTGAGCGGACATTTGGGAACTCTAAAAAATGAGGATAAGGAAGTTCTCGTATTTCAGAATTAAACAACTCTTAGTTGTGGTACTAGCTAAAGCAAAGTAGTTGAATTCAGCTACTAGCCTGAAAACATAACTTCTTTAATAAGTTAACTTATATCGAATTTAAATAAATTATGAAATCAGCTAAAGTTGTTAATAAAATTCTGCTAGTATCTCTTGCTTTTGGGAGTATCACCTTTGTAGCTGGAATATTAGCTAATGGAAATCTTAGAAAAACTCTAGTCGGTTTGGGTGCAACCACTTCTGTTGTTAGTATAGCTGGCGCTTTAGCAACGAAGGGCAGCGAGTCAGATGATGAAAAAGACGATATACAATATGAAGATGTTTCGATAGCAGAAACTCCTGTTCCCAAAGAACTGGATAATTCTAGTGATGAAGCGGTCGAGGCGATGCAGGCTGTTGAAACTAAAATAAACTCTCCTCAAAAAGAATATAATCAATTATTGGAAACTGTTCCAAATCCAGACAGCCAGAAAGAAGAGGTGGAAACTGAATATGGTTTTAATGAGCAAGAAGTTGAAATAAGAAATTTTGTAGAAAATCAAACAGAAGAAATAAAAGCTGAAAAAACAGATTTAGATTCTGATATTTATCAACAAACTTCCGAAATCGAAGAATTAGAAGAATCTATTTCCCCTATCGAAGAAAGTTTTACTGCTATTGATGTAGAAGAAGAATCCCAGGAATTACTATTTAGTGAACCATTAATAGCTCAAGACTCTGATGAGGAATTTAACAAAACTGTTGATAGTGTAGAAGCAGATATTAATCCTTTTGCCAGTTCTCCAGATTTATCTGAACCTGATGTGCAAGAAGAAACCTCCAACATGGAGATAGCAGATAAGTTATTTGGAGCTTTCGATCCGACTGAGCTAGAAACTTCCGATGAATTGCTTGTGGAAGAAGACGATGTTGACGAATTCAATTCTGAAGACGCGTCGTTTGAATCACCGTTTGAAGCAGTAGAGTTGGAAGAACCAGTGGATGAATTGGTTATAGAAGAAGACTCACAAAACGAATTTAGCTTAAGTGATGAATCGACAACTTTGACAGAATTAGAGTTAGCCGAAGAAGAAATTGGCTCGGAAGAAGTAATGGATGAGTCGATCGTGGAAGATGACTCTCCAGACGAGTTTAGCTTTAGTGAAAGTTCGGCGATCGCATCGGAACCAGAAGTAGAATCATCATTTGAAGTTGCTGAGTCTGAAGAAGCAATGAATGAGTTGGTCATAGAAGATGATTCTCCAGAGGAGTTTAGCTTTGATGAAAGTTCGGCGATCGCATCGGAACCAGAAGTAGAATCATCATTTGAAGTTGCTGAGTCTGAAGAAGCAATGAATG